>TARA_R100000654_G_scaffold8990_3_pt1 | contig 19464 bp, 5 predicted proteins | sample TARA_R100000654 | Tara Oceans TARA_R100000654 (sample SAMEA2622473) | marine metagenome | biome: marine biome (ENVO:00000447); feature: surface water layer (ENVO:00002042); material: "saline water (ENVO:00002010), including plankton (ENVO:xxxxxxxx)" | depth 5 m
ACAGAATCTACGTATTCAGGCCTTGATCTACCTGATCTTTCATATATATCCATTAAAAAGTTTTTACCAACTGAAACAGCTTGACCTCCAACACCTAAACCTCTTAATGTAGAATCTAACATACCGTTTGCAACTTTGTAATTTTTCTCTTTTTTTTCTTTTTTACTTTTTTCAGTTTCATCTTCATCACCAAAAGCTAAAACATTAATAGCTTGTTGTAGTGCATTAAAAATTAAGTTTTGAACAAAACCATAATATATAACTTTACTAATATTAGCTTTATCATCACCTCTTCTATTTATTAAATCTTGTATTGCTCTTTTTTGTATACGAGCATACTGCATGGGTGTGTTAGCAAAAGCTAAAAGTAATCTACCAATATCACTTGATTGTTGTTGTGATATTTTAGAAGGATCTGAAGATTGTTGAGATGTTTCAGCTATTTGTCTAAATTCAATTAAAGCTTGTTTTTTAGCTTCAGATTCAGTTAATCCATTAGATACTAAGTCTTTTATTCTATTTCTATAAAACGTAGCACCACCTGAAGCTATTGCAAAACTATCAGCATATTGTGTTGGTAAAAAACCTTTTTGTAATATATAATTTAAAGCTGCTTTAGCTTTGTTTTTACTAGTAGCTGCAGCATCTGCAATTTCACTTTCAGATATATTTATTTTAAGACCATTACGTCTATCTACTAAATAATCAGAATTAATTAAAGTCATAAAGTCTTTCCAATATTGTTTTTGATTAGCAAAAGCTTGACCTGCTTTAAGTGGATTGTTAAAACTCCAATTAACAAAGTTAATAGAAGATATAGTTTGAAGTATTGCTGATCTAGTATTAAAAAACATTACTGCACCAACAGAACCATTTATGTAGTCAAGTATTCTATTACTTAGTCTACTTCCTGTTGCAGCTCTATTTTTACCAGTCTTCATTCTACTTAATATACTTTTTAAAGCTTCTACATATTTAGTACCATAAATAGCCTCTAATTTGTTTAAGTTTTCTTGACTATATATATCATCTACATTTGCTTGCCATTCTGTTAAATATTTAGATCTTTTTGTAGTATTTATTAATTCTATTAAATCAGTTGTTATAGTACCTATTAACCAATTTTCTGTAGGTTTAACATAACCATCTTCTTTAGTAGAAGCTAATATTGCGTCAGCAAAAGCTTTTAGTTTACCATCTGATTCAACTGCGCTAAGTAGCTCGTTTAAATCTTCTTTAGATAATCCTGGTATAGTATCACCCATTTTGTTAAACAAATAAACTCTTACAGCTTGTTCGTTTGTAAAACCATTATCATTTACTTTTTTAAGATCTTTAGGTACATCTAAACCTTTTTTAAGAGCTTTAAAATCTTGTATCAATTGTAGTCTGTCAGTTGATAAGTTTTCTAAAGCTCTAGTGTAAGGATTTAAAACGTATCTTTTATACCAAGCCATTTGACTATCTCCAAGCTTACCTTTACTTAAAGTTGGATATATTAAACCTATAAAGTCTTCAGCAGAATAAGGTATAAAAAACTTAAACTTACCCTTATTAGAACCCATAACTTGAGCTTTTGCCTTTGAAAAAGTTTTATCAGCAGCAATGCCAGTTGTATTTTCTATTATTTTGTTAAAGTCTTTACTTAAAGGCTTACTAAATCTAACGTCATTATCTAATTCATCTTGTCTTAACTGCTTACTTTTATTAACTATAGTATTTAAAACAATTTCTGGTGACATAAAATTATTTATACCAAACTCTTTGTTAGGTATTTCTTTTAAGTTAACTTTTTTAGCATTATCTATAGAATTAGATATTGGTTTAGAAAAAACAGCAGCTTCAGTTAATGAGTTTGGTTGTAAACTATGCGTCATAGTTATGTAGTATGGTGCAGGTTTATTAGGTTGTGCTGCTAACCTACCTCTTAATTTAATATCAACTTTACTATCAGCATCGAATTTATTAGTACCTAAGTTTGATTTATCTTCAGTAATATGATATAAACCACTATCACCTATATATATATAATCTACATTCTTTTTAGAATAGTGTGAAACTATATCTTCTACACCATTTTGTTTAACACCAACTATAGTTTGAGTTCTGCTTGGAATAATATCTTTTTTAATCTTTTGTATTTGTTCATAAGTAATATTACTCTTGTTATTAGGATCAGTAGTATTAAATCCTAAATAGTCTTCTATTTCTTTTAATACTTTAAATAAATCAAAATTAGGTTGAACTTTTTTTATTTGCTGTAAAGCTATATCTAAGGTTTCTTGATCTAAAGAATCTTTTCTAGAAAATATAGTTTTATCTTGAATATTGTAACCAATGTTACCTTCACCCATTCTAGCCTTTCTGTCTAATTTTATTTCTATATTTATTTTTTCACCATTTTGGTCAGTAACAGTTAAATCACCATAACCGGTATTATCATTACCTTTAGTTAACTTATCAGATAATTTTAAATCTGGAAACATTTTTAAAAGTTTTAAAGATGCAAAAACTTCAAATATTTGGTTGTTTTCCATTTTTAAACTTTTTTTATCTTTTTTGTATTTAGATAATTCTAAAGTTACTTCTTTTTTAAATTTATCATAGTTGTCTACAAATTTACTATTAACTTGAGTTTTACTTGAATTTAAATACTTACTACCAACTTCATTTAAAGCTTCAAAATTAGTAACCTCCCTATTACCTAAAGTCCAAGGAGTAGTACTTAGTTTTACTCCATCAGGTCTAGATATTAAATCTTTAAGTTTAGGTAAACCTAATTTAACATCTTCTTTATTTTTTAAATCACCACTTATTTCTTCTACTACTTCGTTAAATTCGTTTTTAACTATAACTTCAGCAAGTAATTTTTGTAGTTTTCTTTTTAAAGAATCAACTCTTATAGCCATTAAATTATCTACTATTTTAGCTGGAGTTGGATTAAGTGTTTTAAATAAATCTGTTCCAGAATCTAAAGGTGTAGTAACAGGAACTCTACCATCATCAATAGCTTTTTGAGTCTGTGTTGGACTCATGTTTTTTATTTCTAACTCATAAAATAAACCTTTTAACTTAGCTCTTCTCATAACAGCAGGATCAACTCTATTTAAAGCTAAAAAATCTTCAGCCATTTCTTCTAAAAAAGATCTTAAATTAGCATTTTTAGGTAGTTTACTTTTTATAACAGTAGAAGCTCTTTCAGGTTTATTAGCAATTCCAGTTGTATAATCTATTAACTCTGTAAAAAATTGTTTAGTGTTATTATTCATAGAAGGTTTATCATCTTTCAATAAAAACTCTTTTACATAACCTCTAATTTCTTTTATGTTATCATCTGTTAAATTTAATTTTTTAGCTATTCTTGAAGTTTGTTCTTTATTTTCTTCAAGTCCTTCTTGTAAAAGTGCTATATCAGCTAATTCTTCTGGACTTAATTCTTTAGAAACAATATCATCAGCTATAGACCTACTGTTTTGCTCAGTTCCTATTTTTAAATCAGCAGATATAGTATCTACTTGTTTCTTATTTTTGTTTTGTAAATCTCCAGCTGCTAATTGTATTATGTTCTGACCAGATTTATTTTTACCAAATAAATAACCAAACAAACTATTTTTTGAAGCGTCAAAGTTTTTTCTATATCTTTCACCTATAAGAGTTTTAACTTGTTGTACAGAACCTGGATTCATGTCTACATATGTAGAACCTAAAGCATTTATTATAGATCCATCTAAAGTATTTTCTTGTTCTATTTGCATTAAACCATTCCAAAATTCCATGGCTGGTTGTATTTCATATTTTAATACTTTACCTTCTTTATCTAATATAGGCTTACCACTAAATTCTTCTTTTGTTTTAAATTTTCTATTTTCAGCTGGTCCAGTAAACTTATCAAAAACATTTTTTAAATCATTAGTGTTAACTTGCTGAGACAACCTTTCATTATCTTCTTTATTAGGTGATTTAGAAATTATATTATTTTTAGATCTTCTTGTTTTTTTATCAAAAACCTTATTATAATCACTTACAAATTTAAATGCTTGCTCACCTGTTTTTATATTAAAACTATTTCTAAAGTTTTCGTCAAATTCGTTTTTATTATTACTAACAAAATCATTTATATAATTTCCTATTTTGTTCCAAAAAGATTTATCTTGTCTATTATAATCTATATTTTCATTTTGTATTTCATCACTTAAAACAGTAAATACTTCTTGATAATATCTTTTATCTTTAACACCATATGTTTTTTCGTAGTTTTTTAATCTAGCTAGTATTCTATTTTTAGATTGTTTTGATATTTTAGCTTCGTCAGCTTCTAATAAGTAGTTTTCTAGTTCTACACCTATTTGTTTAACCTGACTTTCGTCAAACGCAGCGTCTAATACAACATGTAATATTTCATGAGACATTACAGAAAAACCAGACGTGTCATTTACTGTAGGATCAAAACTTTTACTAATAGCGTCAGTATCTGCTATTATATAATTCTGACCTTCATGCTCTAATAATTGACCAGCTGATTTACCATATTTTCTTTCTACTTCTAATATTTTTTTATATAAACTTTTATCTTCTTTTTGTAATTTTTTTCTTTGTTCTTCATTTAATATTAAAGATTTATAAGAATCTCTACCAAGTCTTTTGTTTATAAAGTTTAAACCACTATCTATATTTCTTTTAAAAAGTTGTTTAACATCGTTCTCTGTTATAACGTCACTTTTTTGAAGAACTTTACCAGTTCTAGCTATTTCATTTATTTCTCCTTCAACTATACTTAATTCTTTTTTAACATCTTTACCCTCGCTTAAATAACTTTCTAAAAGTTTTTTATGCTCTATTAGATCAGATATTCTTCTTCTAGCGTTTGACTTATTTCTACCACTAACATAACTAGGTGAGTTCCTTAATAAAGAGTTTGTTTGATCTACTACATTTGCGTTTTCTAGTATCTGATCGTATTGTTGTTTATTTATTTTATTCTTTTTATAAAGTCTATTAGCAAAAGCTTTAGTATTTTCTAAGCCAAAATTATTATCTGCAACAAAATCTATATTTTGCATTTTTTTAGCTATTTTAGTTTGCTGGTTTGTTAACTGGTTAAATGCGTATGTTACAGCTATATTGCTTTGAGATCCTGGCATACCACCAATCATCTCGTCCATTATTTCCGTACCTATTAGTTTTCCATCTGCGTTTAACTGAGCAAAAGCTTCTCCAGAACCTTCAAACAAAGGTTCTATTAACATTCCCTTCGCAAACTGTTTTGCTACTTGTTTTCCTGTAGTAGCTAAAGGATTTACAAATGCTCCAGCTACTTTAGCCCCTATTAATTGCATAGCTGCTATTGGTAAACCTCTTTTTCTACCTCTTTCTATAGAGTTACTAACTACAGTTTCATTTTTTAAACCTTCTACAACAGAATCTGCATCGGTTAAATCGTAACCAGCTTTAGTTAGTTCTTCAGAAAAAGCGCTACCCATTTCCATATTAAAAGCTGTTAATGCTTGCCAAGAAGCTAAACCATATTTCAAACCTGTTAACATTCCAGCAGGAACTGTAATCTCAGCAAATGGTCCTCCAGCTAACCCTAAAGTTCCACCTACAGCCACACTACCGCCTATCATTGGTAAAACTATTCTTTTACCTGTAGATAAAAACATAGAAAAAGAATTAGCAAACAAACTGGTAAGAACTTCACCAGGATTAGTTTGCAATATTTCCATTTTTTCTCTAACTGTTTTAGCTGTACTATATTTCTCCCAAGTTCTACTAGTTAATATTCCTTTTTGATAAGCATTTTCTTCTGCTACAGTTTTAGCTACATCTGCTAATTGCTCTTCGTCGTTTATATCAGTTATACCATAAGCTATGTTAACCATGTCTCTGTTAACTACACCTTGAGACCAACCTTTCAACGCATTATTCCAAGTACTTAAAAAGCCATTATCTTCATACTCTCCTCTAACCTTATATAAGTCATCAAATCTTAACATACCATTGAACATATTGCCTATAGCGTTTAATTCTGTAGAAGTAGAAGAAACAGTATTAAATTCATTAAAAGCTTGCCTTAAAGGTATTATTGTTTGACTATTATATAAAGAATATTCTTTTATTATATCATTAACAGCATTTAACTCTTCTTGAGATTTAGGTTCATAAGTATTTAGTTTTTCAAATCCAACACCACCAGTAACAGCTTTTAATTTATCGTCATACTCTTTAACCTTATTTTCTATATCTTGTACTATTTCATTTGACTTACTAACGTCTTTACCTGTTAAGTTAAATATTTCTTTATTTACATTGTTAGCTGACTCTTTAAGCTTACTACTTTGTTGTAATAGTGATTGTAAGTTTTCTTCTTTAAATTTTTTAAATATTTTAGCTTCTAACTCTCTAGCTTGATAAAAAGATTCATGTTGTTTAGAATATGATAAAGCTTCGTTTTTATCTTTTAAATCTTTATAATATCCTTCTACATTGTCTTTTAAACTACCATCTTCATTAAAAATATTAGGATATTTTTTTATTTCATCTTGATTACCTATATAATTTTCATTTAAAACTTTTTCAGTGATAGGTCTATTAACAGCAAATCCAGTTACTTTATCTTCAATTATAGAAGATTCAATAAACTCTATATCAGTGTTATTAATATCACTAACTTTAACCATGTTTTTATACTCATCATAGCTAACACCTTGTGATGCGTATATAGATCTACTTATATCTTTTAATATTTCATTTTCTTTTTCGTAGTCTTCTTCTTTAGATGCTTGTATTAATTTTTTAATACTTTCATCATTGAGTTTTAACTCATCAATATACTCAGATTGAACAGCATTATCTCTTTTATTTTTATCAATAAAAGTTTTTATTTTTTGCATACCAGAAGATGGATCATCTATGTTTATAACTGTAGAAACATTTGGATCAACAGTACTATATATAGAAACAGCATCTCCTGTAGTTTCTGCTTCATCAAAAACAAAACCCCACTTTTTGTATTTTTCATTTAATTCTGGTACAATTGTTTCTTCTAAACCTCTACCTCCAAACCATACATTACCAACTTCATCTTCGTAGTTTTCCCAGTCTTTATCAAAGTATTCAAGATCTATACTTTTACCCTCAACTGTTTCTGGAGTAAAATATTTTTTTAAACTACTAGAAACATCTTCTGATTCATCTTTATCAGTATTTAATTCAATAGTATCTTTTTCAATTTCATCACCAAACAAATCTATTTTCATATTTGTTAAATCTGGCATTGAAAAATGATTAGTCATACTATCTCTAAACTTAGACAATTTAACGTCATCTTTCATGTCTTCAACAAACACATCAAATTCAGGTAAATTAAAATGTAAAGAACCGTTATCGTATAAACTTCTTAATCTTTTTTCTTCCATTTAGTAAGCTTCAGGTAGTTCTGGTAATAAAGTTGATAAACTAACATCAACATCTTTTAAATCTGGATTAACTTCTAAATCTTCAAATAATCTAAATAAAATTCCATATATGTATTCATTTGATTCCTCATCTGATTTCTCAAAAACTTGTTTAGGATTTATTTCTTTATCATAAACTTCTAAAGTATAATCATCTGGTAGTGATTTTATTAAATTTTCAATACCTTTGTAATATTGATTACCAGTGTCTTGTTTTCCAAAAAGAGAGTTTTTTATTCCAGCTTTTTTAATATTACTATATAAATAATTTAAAGTGCTTGATATTTTATTTAAGTTAGTTTTTCTTATCTCTTTTAATGCAGCTTCATTTTGATTAGCTTTGTCAACTTTATATTTTTCATTTACTCTCTCTCTTGCATTAACTTGATCTTTACCAGTAAGATTATCGTTTATCATTAACTCTAAAATTTGACTTTGTCCAGCTGGACTAGTCCAGTCATTAATAACTTTAACAGCAGATGGTTTAGTCTTTGTTCCACCTTTAGGTTTACCACCTTTATAATTACCTCCTGATATAATAGTTTTAAGATTATCTTTATCTATTACTTCACCATCAGAACTTATTATATCTTTAGGTACCATCCCTTGTTCTATAAATAATTTTTCAGCTATATTGTTAATTTCTTTTATTTGTTCATCGCTATAAGCTTCGTAACTAACTTTTTCAGTAGTTATAGTTATATTACCATCTTCAATAGATATTTTATCAACTTTATCCATGCTTGTTAGATTGTTCAAAAGTAATTCTTCTACAGCTGTTGTATTATTAGTTGAAGCTGCTACTTCTAGTTGTTTAGATCTTTCTTCAACATAATCAATACCAGGTGTTTCAAGTTCTTCTTCTTTTTCTAGGTCTAGAAGTTCTTTTCGTTTTTTATCAATATCTAATTTTTTTGATGTTATGTCTAGTTTTTGCTTTTTAATTTTAAGTAGATCTGATTGGCTTAGTCGTTTTTCTTCTTTTTCTTTAATTACTTTTTTAGTTATTTGATCTGGTGGTAACAATTTGCTAACTATATAATCAGCTTGAGATTTTATAATACCATTTCTTTGATCTTCATCATTAGCATCAAAAACAGGTCCTAAACCAGGAAAATTATCATCTACATAAACGCCTTGTCCATTTCTTTGCAAAAACTTCATAGTATCACTATTAACGTTATTTCTAACTATTTCGTCTCCTTGAATATCTTTTATAAGCAAATCTCTTATTTGACTAAACTTTTCTTTGTTAGTTATTTCTAAATTTCCTTCATCATTAGTTTTAGAAACTTGTTCTAGTAAACCTTTATATTTAGCTGCGTGAATATTATAAACAGCAGTTAGTTTATCATCTTGACTACCTACATATTCTATAATACCTGGACCACCTAACTCTCTTGATTGAAAATAATTGCTTATGTTTACACCGAACTTACCATTTAAACCTTCATCTAAACCGCTTTGATCATACTTTAAGTCAAAACCACTAGATGGATCATAGTTAACACTTATATTATTACCATTGTTTAACCTTATATCATTCATAAACGCCTCAGCACCTTCTCTAGTTCTATCAGATATTTGAAATTCAGAAGTACCAGATAATTTTACATCATTAAATTTAGAACTTTCTTTATCAAATAAAGCTAAACCCTCTTGAAGTTTAGCAACATTTTGTATAAAATTAGCTTGCTCAGTAACATAAGTCGTTTGATCTCTACCAATTGAATTATAACCCAATACATATAGTCTTTCTCTTTCTGCTTGTAATTGACTTGTTAATGATTTTTTAAAACTAGAATCAGCTATAGTAGAGTCTATACTTGACTCTAACCTAGCTATAGTGCTATCTTGTAAATCTAAAGATGCCTTACTCATTTGTAAGTAAGACATTCTTTCTCTACCTGTTTTAAATGTATTTTGTATACCAGTAGTAGCGTCGCTTAAACTAGTATCTATTAACATTGACATTGGTACTCTTCTTCTTGTAGTCATTTTAAAAAATTTAATAAATTTATTTTAATCTTAATGAAATTAAAATATCATCATTTGACATGTTTGGATTATCTGTTTGCATTTTTAATATAGAATCTAACTCTTCAAGAGAATATGCTGATCGATTAATAGGATTGTTTAAAGCTCCTACAACTTGCATAGAACCTTTATTTGGAAACATACTTAAAGCTGTACTTCCAGGTGTGTATGATTGTTGTATAATTGGTACTTCATCGTCTGGTTCCATATACAAGTCCATATACTCATCAGTAAAAGTACCATCTAGATTGAAATCATTTTCGTTAAAAACTTGACCGCTAATTTGATTTCTTTGTTCTTGAGTCATAGGATCTTGTGACTCAAGCATTTCTGGAACTAAACTAGTATCAACTGTGTTTGTATTTTGATATTCTGGTGGTTTTAACTTTTTAAAAACTCTACCACCAGCTAAAGCTCCAGCAACACCGCCAAAAGCTTGCATTGCCATTCTTCTAGACATATTCATTTGGGCTTGAGCTATATCAGCTTTATCTTGTAATCTACCCAAGTCAGCTTCTGTTCTTTTTTCTTGCAATATTGCTCTTTGCATTTCACCTTTACCTTTAGCAATATCAACTTGTAATTGACCTTTAGCTTTTAATATTTCATTCTCTCTCTCTTGCTTTTCTATACTAGCAGATATACCTTGCTTAGATTTTAAAGCTGCTTGAGCAAGAGCTGTTGCACCACCTGCTCCTTTACCTGTAGCTCTCATAGTATCTAGTGTATTAGCTAGTGCTATATCAGCTTCATCAGCCTGGATTCTAGCAGCTTGTGTAGCTACTGATAAGTTTTTATAAGGATTTTCTAAATTAGCATAAGGATTTACTATATCACCTCTATTAGCTAAAGTATCATTTATATCTTTTATAAGTCCGTTTTCTTCATCACCTAAAGCTTTTTTAGCCGCTCTAGCTTGAAACAAAGATAATGTACCTACAGCTGCTAAAGAAGCTGCTTCCCAACCTGAATCAGGTGTTATTGTAAAATTGCTTAATGTACCCATTTTATTTATTTATCTTGAAGGTGTAAAATTTGTTGAAACACAAAATAATTCTTTTGCTCTTCCAGGTTTTGTGGTTAAATCTGTAGACATTTTAACTATAGCGAAAAAACCTTTTATACCAGTCATTGATGGACCAAAATTAATTTCACCAGACGCTGCTGGGCTATTATTAACTATATTTGAATAATATTTATTGTTTTTTCTATTAAAACCTATTCTGTAAGGTATTCCTTTTTCAGTGTATAATCCTTCTTCATAACTTCTTATCAAGTTTGAAGTGTCTATATTTTCGTAAGCTATTTGACTATCAAAACTATCAGATGAAAAGCTATCTACTTGCCAACCACTATTACCCTCGTATTCTACTGTTTTAAAGTTTTTGTTTAATGAAGGTGAATCATTAAATATAAATTCAATACACGATCTGCTTTGCGCGTTGTAAAACGTGTTTGGAGTAGAAGTCTCTTCATAATGTTTATAAAGGTTATTACCTTTAGTTGTGTAATAATTATTTTTCATACTAAACATTAAGTCAGGTCTATAAGTATAAAAACTAGTCCAACCTTTAACTTTTTCATCAAAACTTAATGTAGAGTAATATCCAGCATTACTTCTAGAGTCATATACATCTTCTATATATACTATAACATCATCTTCAATATAGTCAGTACTATAATCACTTATTTCATCAGTTGATTTACTTCCTGAAGACCTTTGTATAGATATAACATAAGCATCTTTATAATTGTCATATCCACCTTTTATATATTCTTTTACTATAGTTGTAAATCTTAAATGAGGATCTCCACCTATTAGAAAATTTTGTAATGTTAAATCGTCATTTAAGAATACGCAGTCTAAATGACCTATGTTACTAAGAGCTTTACCAGTAGATATAACAGTATTATTCAAAGACTGCCAACTGCCTCCACCTGCTAAATCATAGTTTATTTCAACTGATGCACCTGGAATTATACCTTCGTTTGATATATTTTTTGCAAGTGATACAAAAAACCCTTCTGTTCCAGGTATTAAACCTGCAGAAATTAATGCAGTAGTACTATTAAAAAGTATTTTATAAGGTTGTGTTGTTACAGATTTTATTTCTTTAACTTTACTAAATTCATCTCTAAAGTAGTCTTTCATACCATAGTCGGATATTTTAGTTAAACCATCTCTAGACAACCTCAATACAGAGTTTCTATTTTTATCTGAAAAATACCTTCTAAAACCCCAAGCGGCAAAAGATTCAGGATTTTTACTAATACCAAAATCACCTGAATATGGTGTTATTTGACCTATTACAACATTTGAAGATGTAGTTAGTGGTTGGCCTTCAGCAGAAAAAACTTGATCTTTATCTATTAAAGCTGTGCTTATTTTATTTTCTTGAAATATAGTTAAGTTATTATCCATTGCGTATATAAGCTGTACAGAACCATTATGTGGATCTACAGCTTTAGTAATATCTTCACCAATAGAAAAAACATTTGTATTATTAATTTCTGTTCTAGAATTATATATGCCTGAATATATTAAAGCGTTTTCTCTATGTTTAACACCATTAGAATCTTCTTTTAAATAAGCTCTAGTACCTACATCAACTTGATTATTGTTAAAACCTCCTCTTATTCTAGATTCTTCTATAATCCAATTGGTACCTAAGTCTCTTAAAAAAGAGCTATTGTTTATAACGTTGACATTAGATATAAACGGCTGAACATTATCATAAGGTGGATTTATTAAAGTATTTTCTTTTGGCCAATTAGGAAAGTTTAAAACACCATCAGATATAGGTAAGTTGTTTTTTTCGTGCGGTAAGCCAGGAAAAACACTTACATAACCATAAGATGTATCTAATGCATTATCTGGTTCAGGTTTCTCATCTGAAGGAATTGCTGCATCACCTCTTTTTTGAAAAAGTTGAATTGGAGTTGTGGTTTTTTTTATCCAAAAAGAATTATAAAACTGTATTTCTAAATTAAATCCCATTTTTTGTATTATAAATTACCAATAATATTGACTAGAACTATCCATGCCAAATTCAAAATCACCTCTGTATATTTTTCTTTCACCTGGAGGCCCAGCAAGTACACCACCTGGATAATAAAATTCGCCACTATTATATGATCTATATACACCGCATCCAAAAATATGAGGATCTGACTCCATTTTTCCAGAATTGTTATTTGCATCTATCATAGTTATATGTACTCTGAATAACCACGCTGCTCTTTTTTTAGCTTTATTTCTAGTTGACATACCATGTAAACTAAAATCTGATATTTTAGAATATACAACTGTAGTTCCAGCCCAAGGATGAGGAATATACTGGGCGTAAGTTGGGCCTGGACCATCACTTGTTACATATGCTAATGCATCTGAAGGTATAGTTCCAACTCTAAACCTTTCCCATGTTTGATTTTGTTCTTTTAAATTAAAGTACCAAGCTTTCCACCTGTTTGGACTATTACTTTCTGGCTCTAATTGAGCATCCCATCTATCCCACTTTATTCTGTAAGTAATTGAATTAACTCTATCTACTGTAGATGTGCTACCTTGAGAATTATAGTTACCACTTGCGGCTGCCCCTGGAAAAGTAATATTACTATATTCAGAATCACTTCTTAATCTATAATATCTATCTAAATTGTCTGTATTATTATATTCATCTACATTTTGAAAACCATTTGTTGAATGAGTTATAAAACCCCAAACAAAAGAATCAGAACCTAAACCTCTAAGACTTAACCATCTCCAACTACTAAGTTGTTGTAACTTTGTGTCAGGAGTTACTGCCCATTGCCAATTAACATAACCTGATGTGTTAACTCCTGGTACAAATGGGCTAAAAACAGAACTACCAACTTTCTTAAAAAGTTCTGAATTAGAAGCACTACCATAGTTATAATTATGATAATAGTTATTATTACACATTTGACCGTCAAATTTATTAGGTGGTGGATTTACACCAGGTTGTACTGGGCTATTAGGATCGTTAAACTCATCTATAAGATCTCCAGCAGTACTAGCTCCCATAGGATTTGGATAACCATAAATTTTATATATTCTAGGTTTTATATTAGTTAATTCAAAATTATAATCTACATCTACACCGGTTGGATTAGTACTATTTGATACTCTTAATTTAACTTCAAATAATCTATTGTTATAATTATCGTAAACAATGGGTGAGTTTAAATAAACTTCATAAGTTGGTGCAGTAGTAAGACCTGATCCTGCGGTTGCTTGTCTTATATCAAAAATAGGTCTACTACTCATGGTTGGTTGCCATTGTATAGTACCTCCTCTTTTTATTTGTATTAATTCTATTATAGTACTTGAATCTAATAGTGAGTTACCTTGTATATTTAAACCTTCAAACACATTTGTAACTGGAAAAGCAGTACCAAATTTATCTGTTTCTTCAACATTCCATATTATTTCAGATATACCACCTGGCTCTTTCTCAGTAGTACCAAAATTATCTATAACACCTTGATTAAAATCATTTATCAATCCTGTAGTAGAAGTTTCATAGTAAATTTCTATGTTTGATTTTATTGGTTTTGTTTCAAAAACCATAAGCTCTTTAGCAAACTTCCAGTTATTATCATTATTTGGTTTATTTATACTACCGTCAAATTGTTCTAAAGAATCTAAACCTAATCTTTTAACTGTTGATAAACTTGCTATTATAGGATTTTTACTATTTTCTAAATAAAAAGGATCTACATCACCTTTTAAACCTGGATATATGTAAGTTTCTCCACTGTATGTTAAACTACTTCCACTAGAGTTTGAAGCTGCTGCTGCTGGACCATCTGTCGTATGTTGTAAGTCTACGCCTTTATACAATGTCCAATCACCAAGTTCTCTAAATGGTTGTAAAGATGATATTTCTATTTTTTTAGGATCTGAGTTTTGTTCATTGTTGAAAAGATCACCGTCTAAGTTTATGTCAGGAACAGCATATATTCTAGTTTGCTTTACCCTGTTAAATAAAACTTCACTTGAAGAGTATATTCTATCAGAAGGACCTACTTCATTTAAGTTTCTAGGTATTTTATTTATATTATCATTAAACAATGCTATTTGAGCTACACTGTTTTCATTTGTGTATTCTAAGTCATTAATCCAACCAGTAAATTTAACATTACCACTAACAGCACCAGGTACGTAAATATTATAATAATCTTGTTCTTGTTGTTTTACAACTACTTTGTAAGTATAAAAACCAATAGGATTTTTATTTTCTTTATAAACTCCTAAATAATTATTAGTTCTATTAACAGGTATTTGTTCTTTAAAATCTATAACCATAGAATTACCAGACCAAGTTAAAGGATCAACTCTTCCATCTGTATAAGAAGCATAAAAAGTAGAGTTAGTATCAGCATCATTAGTGTCATTTAATATAACATTAGAAGATCTACCATATCTATCTATAAGCACTATACCAGCTTGGTAAGTTCTTCCTTGTTTAAGAGTATGGTTATTAAATTCTATATTAGTATTTATTATATTTCCGTTTTCGTCTTTAGTAGAACCTTTAACAAGACTAGATACTGAATATTTTAAAGACAAAGGTGTTGATAGATTTTGAACAAAATTACCGTAAACAACTCTGTTACCTATTACTTCTTGTGTTTTAGCTCTAATAGGTACTATATCACTTACTCTAATTATTTCAGATTCTGGTAATACTTTTATAGGTCTTTGAGATTTGTAGTTATAGATAAAAGTATTTGTTAATGATTTTATTTTAATTGAGCAGTCTTGTGTAGCTGAAGAATTTAAAGGACTTATAACTCTAACTATATCTCCTACAACATATCCTTCACCAGTGTTTTCTACTACCGCTGTGATTATATTTGTAAAAATACTATCAACTGTAACTCTAACAGTTAAACCAGTTCCACTACCACCTGTTGTTTTATAAACTTCACCAGCTTCAAATCCAATATTACTTTCGCTAGGAAGTTGATTTCTTTCTATCTCTTTAGGGCAACCTTTAACATTTCTTGGATTGTCAAAAGGTACTTCTGATATAACTTTTAATGACTGCTCTGATGAATCTTTATAAAGTAGTTGTAACTCTCTAACTTTATATTCCTTCCAAAGTTTATTGCTTTCACATGGTAAATCTATAACCATACCTACTGAAGATATTTGGTTTTCCATGAAATTTACTATACTAGATTCTTTAGATTTATTTTCATCATCACCAATAAAGTAACCATATTGTTTTGGCACAAAAGCATGTTGAGAAAAAGGAGCGGCTAAAGAGTATTCCCCATCATCATATTTAAATCTATAACTAAATCTTACAAATTTGTCTTCAAGTAGTTCTATATCACCATTAAATTGCTCGTCATAATCTGGGTTAGCAGGACTAAACATAAACGTATACTTTCTACCTTTCTTCCAACCTAATTCATCTGTTATATCAAAAATAAATGGAGGAGGAAAGTTACTTGTACCGGTATCACCATCTCTTCTAAGAAAAACATGATTAGTATTCCAAACAGCATTTACTAAACCAAAGTTACCATTAGGATCATCTAATAATGTAACTTTCATAGGTATGTTTCTCCAATATAAAGGATCTGCTATGCTATTAAAGCCTGGAATAGGTGCATTTAGTAGATTATAAATATTTTGATTTGGATAATTTTGATCATCTTTGTAAAATCTTATACAGTCAGTTTGGTTTGTTGGATTATTTACTATTTCACCTGTTATACCTATAATTGGTGCTAAATACTTTTCATGACTATTTTTAAGAGTAGACTCTTCATATCCATTTGTTTTCTTTAAAAAACTAACACTGTTGTAAGGTGCGTATTTAGCTACAGATATATGATCTTCGTTGGTGTAATAACCAGGATTGTTATCATCAACAAAAGGCTCACCTAATGCTGTTTTAATGTTTATTTTTCTAGGCTGATTTCTATTGTCAGTCCAAAAAAGTAAATCATCTATTATATTAGATCCACATATAATATTAATTTTAGAAAAATTTAAAAAAGTTCCAGATACTAAAATTGTAGTTTTAATATCAACTACATTAATATCAATATCATTAGAATCTATTTCTGCAAGACATATATAATGTTTAGGTGCGTTTTGAGTCACACTTAGAAAAGGAATATTTCCTGATATACCACTTAAATGACTTAAATTAGAAACAGTATTGTTTAAACCTCTAGAATAATTAGGATTATTAAAGTTTTCATCATTATAATTAGTTATAAAAAAAGCTATTCTATTTTTAGAAGGATCAGTACAATAACCTATTATTTCTAAGTCTTTATCTTTTAACCCAAAATTTGTTATACTTATATTACCTCTTATAGTTTCTAAAGCACCTACATCAGATCCTTCAGAAGAACTAATACCTACGTTTACAGCTTCTCTATATTCGCCATTAGGAACTAATCTAGAGTCTAAGTCTTTATTCATCTTAGACTTTACGAAAGTATTTTTAATTATAGCCATGTTTAATGTTTAATCCATTTACTTTTGTTTCTAAACACTTGAGATATTTCTTCTAACTTAATATTACTTAATCTTATTTTAGCGTTTCTAAGAGCACTAAAACGCTCTCTCTTGTACCTATTTATTATGTACTCAGGTACATTTGCTCTACCAGATAATATACCGTGAGCTATATGCATGTACATTGCTTGTTCTGCCATTTTAGGTACTTTAGTATCTGCATCTATAGCTAAACCATCTGATATATATTCTAATATTATAAGTTTTCCAACTAAATCACTAGTAAAAGAAAAAGTTCCTAATCTTTCGTTTATCGTAAACTTACCATTGACTTGAGCTTCTTCAGGTTGTATACCATATCTTTTACCTAACTCAAATTCTCTTTCAGGAAATCTATAATCTTTAGGAGCTAGTTTATTGTCTGAAGATTGACTAGCCCATCTATCATCTGTTAAAGAGTTATTGGCTTCTATGTTTTCTTCAAAATTATCTTGAGTAGGTATACCTTTGTCATCTTGTAATGGTAATTCTACAGGATTAGAGGTTACTCTAGTTGGATATATAATGTGCTTAGCACCTGCATCGTCTATCCAAGAACACTTAATGTAGTTAACATAGTCTTGTGGTATTATAACAGATAAACTTGGAGGAATTGTTAGTTCTTGAGATTTAATTGATTTAAGAGTATCGTAAGAAAACTCTTGTAAACCTCTTTTAGCGTGAAACATTATATCAGTTCTTTTAGCACCAGCTATTAATTTACCAGCACCAACATAACCAACTATAAAGTTATTTATTATATCATCTAAAGTTATATAAGCGTAACTACCATAATTATTGTCTATAGCAGATTGTTTTAACTGTATATAAAAGCTACCTGAATAAGTGTTAGCTTGTGGATCTCTTAAAACTACAGAGTTATTAGATATATAAGATAAGCTTTCATCTAATTTTTCATATTCTTGACCAGCGGCTACAGTTAATTGATAAGTAGGAGTAGGTGGTAATCTTACAGGTATTTCAACTAAATCGCCGTTACTATAATTTAGACCTATGTTAGTTATTTTAACTTCTGAATTGTTGTTTATTACTTCTACTTCTAATCCACTACCTGACCCACCTAACGGGTTTCTTATATCTCCAATATTTAAAGGGTATGTGTTAGCTAAAAGTGGACCCGCTATAGAAGTAACTCTTGGTCCAGATTTATAATATATTTCATAATTAGATGATGATAAAATATGTGAACCGCTGCTGTCAAAAGCACTAATTAATTCTGTATTGTAGCTAGAAGTATCAAAATGTATATCACTACCTGGTGAACTTGTATTGTCTTTAACTCCAAAGTCTTTCTGTCCTGAGTAGTACTGTGCATTAGTTTCTGTTAATAGTCCCATTTATTAAGATTTTTCGTTTACTTCTTCTTGCTGAATTTTCTGTGTAGCTACTTGAACTATACCAGGATCTCCTATAATTATACCAGAATAAGAAAGTATATTAAGTACTACTTCTGTTTGCTCTGAATTATGTAATTGAAAATCAGTTTTACCTTGTTGAGTTGATCTCATAAAGTTATTTTCAGATAATAAAAATGAAAAATTATTAGAACCTGTAGGTGCTCCAAAAATACTAGCATTAAATGTTAAAGTATCTCCAACTTGATATCCTGATCCTGTTTCAACAACTTCAACTCCTGTTATTTCATTTAAAGAAGTAGAAATATTAGTACTGACAGATATAAGGAAAGTAGCACCAGAACCAACACCTGTTGTGTTACTTGGCGATATTGGAGATGGTGGCTCAGTAACACTTGCTGATGGTGTTATATTTGACTGTATGTCTAGATCTTGAAAATCAAAATTACCTTTCAATAAAGCTGTTTCATCAAAGTCATAATCTGTAAAAGAATATTGTCCTAAAACACCTAATTTATAACCCCACCTAACATCTTTTGGTTTACCTACATACTGACAAAAAACATTATTATTTATAATGTTAGGATATAAAATAACTTTATTATCTTCATATATGTATATTGGCTTTGACTCCGTAGGTGATGTTAATGGTGATTTTCTTATATTATAAAATTCTGATCTGCCAACTCTTTGTACTTCTACTGGCATAAAACCAGGTCTTTCTAATGTTAGTGAACCTAGCCTGTATAAATCAACAGGCGTAGAAAATATATTATCACTTAAGTTTATAGCTTGAGATTCTTTTTTAAACTCTGATATTTTCTCGTCTGTTATGGCTACACGATCAGAATACTCCATATCACTTTGTGGTATACGAACTTGCTGATTTAAATCTTCAAAATATCTTTCAAATATTTTTCTTTGCACTTGTGTACCAATTTTATTAAACTCATCTGGCGTCATGTAACCACGCTGCTCGTTGTTTAATATAAGTAATACCGTTTTATATACTGTATCTACGCTTATTGCCATTTTAATATTTTTAAAAAAA
>TARA_R100000654_G_scaffold19565_2_pt1 | contig 19342 bp, 30 predicted proteins | sample TARA_R100000654 | Tara Oceans TARA_R100000654 (sample SAMEA2622473) | marine metagenome | biome: marine biome (ENVO:00000447); feature: surface water layer (ENVO:00002042); material: "saline water (ENVO:00002010), including plankton (ENVO:xxxxxxxx)" | depth 5 m
CAGTTTCTTAGAAAAAGGCTATGAAGGCTCTATACTAAGGCTAGATGGCCCGTACAAATGCGGTAGATCATATGATCTTATGAAGTTCAAAGACTTTAGCGATACCGAAGCTAAAATTGTTGACTGGGTCGAAGGCAAAGGCAAACGTGAAGGTACAATCGGTAAATTTATTGCTATTGACAGCGATGGTGTTAAGTTTGGCATGCCAGTAATGGACAATTTTAAATACTTACAAAGAAATTTTAAGAAAATGCAAAGATATGTCGGTAAAATTGCTACCTTTACATACTTTGAAAGAACAAAAGCTGGTAGTTACAGGCATCCTTTATTTAAAGCGCTACGTAATTACGAGTAATTTTTAACTAAAAACTATAATATGTTAAAATTATTATATATCTTTATAGGCCTATTGTCATATGACGATAGGCACTTAAATCAGAGATTAAAGGTTACTGCTACAATATATCACGCAGTACCTGAACAAACTGATAGTACACCAAACATTACAGCGTCAGGCTATGAAATAAACATGAAAGATCCATTGTCTGATAGGATAATAGCTGTAAGTTGGGATCTTGAAAACCAATATAAATTTAAAATGGGTGATATGGTACACATTAGTGGTACCGGCGTTTTAGATGGTATATGGTTTGTTAGGGATCGTATGAATAAAAGATTTAGAAAACGTATTGATTTTTTAGTACCACAAGCCATGAAAGGTGGTAAATGGGAAAATGTAATCATTACGCATCAAAAATCTTTTTATTAAGTTGTTTAATATAGGGTGACAGTTGCCCTATATAGTATAATAATAACAGGCTAATGTCACACAGAAACTTAGAGTATTTACATCGTAATAGAATTATTTATAGAGGCTATCCAATAAATGATACGCCAACTAAATCATTTTGGTGGGGTGATCATTACGAGGATGGTACTTATGAGTGTTATGAGTTATTTAGGAGTACTGCTAAAATTACTACGTTTAGATCTCTAAAGTGGCATTTGTCTGTATTATGGTGGTTAAACAAAAATATAGACAGAAAAAAATTTAAAAAAATAACTAAATTTATTTGTGATAAATCAAATGGATTTGTTACCTTTACAATACCAAGTAAAACCCTTGATACCTTAATTAGCAGTTTTGCTAAAACAAAAAAACCACCTAAGAATAAACTTAGGAAAATTATATTTAAACCTAATTTGGTTATTGACGTATCAAAAAAACTAAAAATAGTTGGGTCGTTAATTGGCAGGGGAAGAATATCAAGAACTGATATTTATGAGTGGATGTTGAATATTAACAGCTTGGAACAAAAGATAACTATAGCTAAACTAGCTAGTTGTTTAAATTGTTCTACAAGAACCATACATAGAAATATGAGTGATGAATTAAAATTAGAAAAAGAACAATTAAATAACATGTTACATGAGAAAGTATAATGTTGAAAACTATATTCGATATAAAAAAGATATTGAAAAGGTTGTAACAAAAGATTTATACGATAAAGATAATTACGAGAATATGACTCGTGATGAATTAATATATAAGTTTTTACCGTTGGTAGAAAATATAGCAAAAAAGTTTTCTACAGCTCAACCAGCTTCAGGTTGTTTAGATATATTAGATCTAATACAATTTGGTAATATTGGTTTAATAAACGCTGTAGATAAAATAGTTCTTCAAAAATTAGAAGAATCAAGAGATAAAAATGATGCTATAAAATCGTTTTTATCAAAACGTATCAAAGGTCACATAAGAAGATCTATTGATATTAATAAAGGAGGTTTAAGAATACCTGAGCATAAACTAGCTGAAATGAGAAATAAAGACGCGGATGAAAGAGCTGTTAGTAGATTTTTTGATTCGTTGTTTTTAAGCATTGAAGAGTTGTCATACAATGATAACCAGGTTTATGAGATACCAGATAAAAAACCTGAATATAATGAAGAAATGTTTAACATATATTTAAAGTCTTTATTGAAAAGATATTTAAATAACAAAGAATACGAAGTGTTACGTTTAAGTTATGGATTAGATTGTCCAAAACATAGTGCTAAACAAATAGCAGCTAAGTTAAGTATAAGAGGTCAAAGTGCTTACGTGCGAGTATCTCAATTAAAAAAACAAGCTGTAGAACGTTTAAAGCAAAACGTTAAACACTCTGAAGTATTAGATTATATACCATGAAACTAAATAAAAAATTAAAAGAAATACAGGTAAAATTTAAAGCTAAAAAATCTAGATTTAATAGCTTTGGTAAGTATAATTTTCGCAGTGCTGAAGATATACTTGAAGCAATTAAACCTCATTTAGAAACATACGACGTATCTGTTGTAGTAAATGAAGAGATAATATTTGCAAACGAATCATTACCTGTTATAAAAACTACAGCTACTATAACTGATGGGCTTGAGTCTATCGACGCCACGGCAATAGTAGGTGTAGATTTAAAACAAAAAGGTATGCAAGTACCTCAACAATTTGGTAGTGCAAGTTCATATGGTAAAAAATATGCTCTTGGTAATTTATTTCTTATAGATGACACGCAGGATAGTGATGCAACTAATAATCACGGTAAGGTTTCAAAGCCTTGGTTAAAGAAAGAGTCTGACTCTTTTAATAAAGCTGTTGATTATGTAAAGGCAGGTGGGAAAGTGGAAGCTATTAAAAATAAATATACACTAGAACCAGAATTAGAACAACACCTTAATTCTTTATAAATGAATAAAGCAAAGGTGGTTGATAAACTAAAAGATGATAATCATTATTATGGGGTCTTCGGAAAACAGTTCCTGAGTAATAGTGATATATCAACACTGTTTAACAACCCATTGGCTCTTGGTGAGCCTAGTAAAGAATCAGCTGCATTTTTAGTAGGTAAGTATTTTCATACTGCTATACTTGAACCTGATAAACTTAAAAGTTTTAAAATTATTGAGTCAACAACTCGTAATACAAAAGCTTATAAAGAAATATCAGGCGGTGAGTTATGCTTACTACAACATGAAGTTGATAAAATTGAAGCTATGACTGATGTGATTATGCAGAATAAAGTATGCAGTGATTTAATCAGAGGGGCTGAAGTTGAGTATGAACAGCCAAGTGTGACTGAGTTATTTGGTAACAAGTGGAAAGGGAAGGCTGATATAATCAACCATGATGATAAAGTTATAGTTGATTTAAAAACAACCGCTGATATAAATAAATTTAAGTCTAGCGCATATCGTTATAACTACGATTCGCAAGCTTATATTTACAGTAAGTTGTTTGGCTATGAATTTATTTTCATAGTTATAGATAAAAATTCAAATCAAATAGGTATATTTGATTGTTCAAACGATTTTTTAGATCGTGGACAGTTGAAAGTGGAGAAGGCAAGTGAGATATATGATTTATTTTACAAGACTAAGGATTTTGATCCTAAGCAATATTTTATAAACAAAACACTTTAATTTAATATTATGGCAAGAACTAGAAAAAGAACGTGCGATGTTACAGGCATGCACACAAGTGTAAACAATTTTTACACAAACCAAAGTCACGTAAAGGCTGTGGATAATTTAAGAAGACTAACTGGTGCTACTAAAGCTCAAATGTCTAGGATGTTTAATCAAATTAATTCATACGCTGTATAACATGGCTGGTATAATTAAAACAAGTATCAACTTGAGCGCTATACCTAAGGACAAAATTATAACAGGTAAAAAAGGTAAGTATTTACCTATATCAATAACTGTTAATGATGAGCCTGATCAGTTTAATAATCAAGGGCCTGTGGCTGTTGATCAAACTAAAGATGAGCGCGAAGCTAAACAACCTAAAACTTATTTAGGCAACTGTAGAGTTGTTTGGACAAATGGTACTTTTCCTGAGCCGATTAAAACGCAAGGCGTTACAGAATCTGCTCCGCAACCAGTTGCTGATAAACACGACGATATACCATTTTAAATATGAAAGTAAACGAGACTGAAATAAACGGGTTTAAAATTGATTTGTTTAATCAATATGAACTAGAAGTTGGTAAGACACAAGGCATTTGCCCATTGTGTTCTCACAACAGAAAGCCTAAAAATAAGAAGCTTAAATGTGCTTCGTATGATTGGGAGCGTGGTCTCGGTACTTGTCACAATTGTAATGACACGTTTCAATTACACACATATGAACGTAAAGGTAATGCTGCCAAAGAGTATGTGAAACCTAGTTCATCACCGCAAGTTGTTCAATATAACAGCGAGCTTGGCGAAAAGGTTTTGAAATGGTTTGAGTCAAGAGGAATATCTCAAGCTACCTTAGATACATTAAATGTAACTGAGCAGCTTGAGTATATGCCTCAAACTGGTAAAGAAGAAAATACAATTAGATTTAATTATTATATGGGCAATGAGCTCATAAATATAAAGTACCGTGATGGTAGAAAAAACTTTAAACTCTACAAAGGTGCTGAAAAGATATTTTATAACATAGATAGTGTTGTTGGATTTGATTGGTGTGTTATAACTGAAGGTGAGATAGATGCTTTGGCTTTACATGAGGCTGGTATTAAACCAGTCGTGTCAGTACCTAACGGTGCTACATTAAATAGTAATAACTTAGATTACCTTGACAATTGTATAGATTATTTTGAAGATAAGAAAAAAATAATACTAGCTATTGATCAAGATGAAGCAGGTGCTGCGTTACAGCAAGAGTTTATTAGAAGGCTCGGTGCTGAACATTGTTTCATAATAAATCTAAAAGACTGTAAAGATCCAAATGAATATCTTATAAAACATGGTAAGGAAGATCTTGCTAATGTTATAGCTATCGCGCAACCTGTACCTCTTGAAGGTGTTTCAACTTTGAAAGACTTTGAAGAAGATCTAAAAGACTTTGTCAAGCATGGTTTTAAACCTGGTTATCAAATAGGTTTAGATAACTTTGACGATATATTTAGTACATACACAGGTCAATTTATAACTGTAACAGGTATACCTTCGTCAGGTAAGTCTGACTTTGTAGACCAAATGGTTGTTGGATATAACCAAAAGTATGGCTGGAAAACAGCTTACGCTTCCCCGGAAAACCAACCAACATTTTTACATGCACATAAATTGATGCGAAAGTTTTGGCAAGATCTACCATTACCTTCTGATATTGGTAATAATACTTGGAAAAAAGTATCACAGCACGTAGATGATAATTTCTTTTTTATCGATATGGATAAGTATGATTTAAAATCTGTGCTTAGCAAAGGCGCTGAGTTAGTTAAACGCAAAGGTATCAAGTGTTTAGTTATTGATCCTTTTAATAAAGTCAGAAATGTAGACTGTAAATCAGATGATGTTAACAAGTATACATTAGATTATTTAACTGAAATAGAAGTGTTTGCTAAGAAATATGATGTGTTAGTTATTATAGTAGCTCATCCAACTAAAATGTATAGAAACCAAGATGGTAAAATTGAAGAACCTACAATGTATAACATTAAAGGTGGTGGTGAGTGGTATGATGCAAGCTATCACGGTTTACTAGTACATAGAGACTATGAAGCTAAAAACACTAAAGTAAAAGTATTAAAAGTTAAATTTCAAAATTTAGGTGAAAACGGAGGCGAAGCTTTTTTTAAATGGGAGCCTAAGTCTGGTTGTTATGTACCTGAACAAAAAGTTGAAGAAAAATTACCTTGGAACTAATGGAAACATTTTACAACGCAAATCACGCTTTCAATCATTACTGGCAATTAATACCTGAAGCAGGTAGAGATTTTGCTGATACAAAAGCAATGTTTAATATAGGTTTTTATATACAAAACCCATCTGACAACGTGATAAGTAATCCAATTAGAAAGTGGAAAAAAGAATATGCCGACGCTGAGTGGCAATGGTATTTATCAGGTGATAATAACATTAAAAAGCTAGGCGATATATACGGTAAAATACCTCCTATATGGGAGCGTATGGCTGACGAAAATGGTTACGTTAATAGTAACTATGGTTGGCAATGGATGCGCAATGGTCAATATGATTACATTGTAGACATTTTAAATAGAGTTAAAGATACTAGGCACGGTGCTATAAGTATATACGACGCTAAAGAAAACGAAGAGTATCATAACGATACGCCGTGTACTTACGCGGTACAATTTACGATACTTGATAACAAACTAAATATGTCTGTTTATATGAGATCTAATGATCTCTGGTACGGCTTCTGTAATGATCAATACTGTTTTAGTATGTTGCAACAAATGGTTGCTAAGGATACAAATAAGGAGCTAGGATGGTACTACCATCACGCGCATAACATGCATATTTATAACGATAAATTATGAAGTATTTTATTTATCATATTCCTGGTAAAAAAATTGGTGTTACCTGTGATCTTATTAACCGGGTTACTATACAGCAAGGCTATGGACCAGGCGAATATGAGATATTAGAAGAACACGATAACCTTGATATTGTATCTATTAGAGAAATACAATTGCAAAAAGCTTTTGGCTATAAGGTAGATCGTACATTATATAAAAATTTAAATCCAAAAACCACAATGAAAATAAATATAACCGAACAAACCACAACCTTTCCTTGTCCAGTTGACAAGTTAAAAGGTAGATTATTTGATGTGATAGGTATGCAATGGGATACTGAACATGGTAAGTTTACAATAACAAGCGATACTATAGCTTGGATTATGGATAACGTTAAAACATCTATGTACAACCCTCAAAGAAGCTACATATACAATAAAGCTTTTGCTAATAATTTTACAAATGAAGAAAAACAAAATAAGTTTAAAGCAAGGCCTCTTAAAATTTTTAAAAGCATACGAACGTGGGCTGATGAAAGGGGTATCTATGAAAATGGAGATGCTAAGACGCAGCTCATTAAGCTACAAGAAGAAGTAGGCGAGTTAGCTAAAGCTGTATTAGAAAATGATCAAGTAGAAATAGTTGATGCTATAGGTGATTCAGTGGTAGTGTTAACTAATCTAGCTAAATTATCTGGCTACAATATAGAAGATTGTATTGCGTCCGCGTACGATGAAATATCAAGCAGAAAAGGTAAAATGATTAACGGTACATTTGTCAAAGATGAAGGTTAATACTAAAGATAAAATAGTTCTTGACGTCATCAAGAAGATGGACGAAAGAAGTTTAGTAGGTCAAAAGAAGTATGGACAAACAATGACTGAAGAGGTTGAACAAGGCATGAAAGATCTTAATGATTTTTTAAACGATACTCAAGAAGAGATAATGGATGCTTTGTTATATATACAAGCTGCTAAAAAATGTTTAGGAGATAAGATAATATATAGTTATCCAGATGAAGAGAAAAATTAAAAGAAAACGAGGTCCTGTCGTCAGTAAAAAAGTTATTGTTGACGGGATTAAGTTTGCTAGTGGATTAGAAGCTTATATGTATAAGGCTTTAAAAAAAGCTAATATAAAAGCTGATTATGAAAAAAGAACGTTTGAAATATGGCAGGGCTTTTGGTTTCCAGAAAAGTCATATGAGAGGCAGTCAAATGGCAAAGGTGATATGGTTAATAGAGGTGATAAAAAAATACTTGGTATTAAGTACACACCAGATTTTGAAGGTAAAGATTTTATAATTGAATGTAAAGGTAGACCTAACGAAACATTTCCATTAAGATGGAAGATGTTTAAAAAATACGTTAGAGAAAACTTATTTGGTTACACACTTTATAAGCCTCAAAAACAAAGTGAATGTGATGAAGTAATTAAATTAATAAAAAATGGCTAGAAAAACTTTTGGAATAAATACTTACAGAGATAAGGCAAAAAAGAAAAGACCTGGTATTCACTCTAAAAATAGAAACACTAATAATAAAAATGGTAAGTATTATTCTGGCACTAAATATAAAGGACAAGGAAGATGAAATTAATTAGATGGGAGTTAAGTTTTGGTTTATTTACTGGTTTACTTCTTGGCTACAGACAATATGTAGACCAACAACAACAAAAAATAGATCACGTATTTTATGTATTTTTATTTGACATTTGTTTATCTTTACAATACGATTAATTATGGGATTATTTGATAATAGAATAGCATATAAACCTTTTGAGTATCCAGAATACTATACAGAAGGTTGGTTGAAACAAGCTCAAGCTTTTTGGTTGCACACAGAAATACCTATGTCAGGTGATGTTAAAGACTGGAACGAAAAGCTTACAGAGTCTGAGAAAAATTTAGTAGGTAATATACTATTAGGCTTTGCTCAAACTGAATGTGCTGTGTCTGATTACTGGACACAGAAGGTTGTTGGTTGGTTTCCAAAACATGAAATACAACAAATGGCAATGATGTTTGGTTCACAAGAAACTATACACGCGGTAGCGTATAGTTATTTAAATGAAACTTTAGGTCTTGAAGACTTTGAAGCTTTTTTACATGAACCAGCAACGGCTGATAGATTTGATAACTTAGTTAGCTATGAAGGTACAGATCCTGTAGGCATAGCAAAATCATTAGCTGTGTTTAGCGCATTTGCTGAAGGTGTTTCGTTATATTCTGCTTTTGCAGTATTATATAGTTTTCAAATGAGAAACTTGTTAAAAGGTATAGGTCAACAAATGAAATGGTCTGTACGTGACGAATCACTACACAGCAAGATGGGTTGCAGATTATTTAACCACATGTGCGAAGAAAAAGATATGCTACGAAAAACATGTAGACCACATATTGAAGACGCCGCCATGACTATGGTTGAGTTAGAAGAAAAGTATATAGACAAAATGTTTGAGATGGGTGATCTTGAAAATTTAAAATCAGAAGATCTTAAACAATTTATAAGAAAAAGAACAAATGAAAAACTGGTTGAACTGGGATATAAAGGGATCTTCCAATACGACGAAGAAAAAGCTAAGAACCTCGATTGGTTCTATCATCTTACTGGGGGTCATACTCATACCGATTTTTTTGCTATTAGGCCGACCGACTACAGCAAAGCAAATGAGGGAGAAGATTTCGAAAATATCTGGTAAGTAATATGTGGAGTAATAGATGGATAAAGGGTCAGGACTACCCAGAGTGGGCAGACGCTGACGTATATAAAAAAACAATAACAGGTGGTTATTTATTTAACGGTGAAACACCTAAACAAGCTTATAAAAGAGTTGCAAAAACTATAGCAATGAGACTTAAAAAGCCTGAAATGGCAGATAAGTTTTTTGAATACATTTGGAACGGTTGGCTTTGTTTGGCTTCACCTGTTTTATCAAATACTGGAACAGAAAGAGGTTTACCAATATCTTGTTTTGGTATTGATGTTGCTGATAGCATATATGATATTGGCAAGAAAAATTTAGAGATGATGCTGTTGGCAAAGCATGGCGGTGGTGTTGGTGTTGGTATAAACCAAATAAGGCCATCAGGATCAGAAATAACAATGAACGGTACCTCAGACGGTATAGTTCCTTTTTGTAAAGTGTACGACTCAAGTATACTAGCAACAAATCAAGGTGCTGTAAGACGTGGTGCTGCTTCAGTCAACTTAAATATAGAACATCCTGACTGGGAAGACTGGTTAGAGATTAGAGAGCCTAAAGGCGATGTTAATAGACAGTCTTTAAACTTACATCAATGTACTGTAATTGGTGATAAGTTTATGAGAAAATTAGCAGCTGGAGATAAAGTTGCAAGGCGTAAATGGGGTAAGCTACTTCAAAAACGTAAGGCAACTGGTGAGCCATACATAATGTTTAAGGGTAATGTAAACAAACAAAACCCTGTTATGTACAAAGACAATGCTTTAAAAGTATTTATGACTAATATATGCAGTGAAATAGTTTTACACACTGATGAAAATCATAGCTTTGTTTGCTGTTTGTCTAGTTTAAATTTAGCTAAATATGATGAGTGGAAGAATACTAACTTAATATACGACAGTATATGGTTTTTAGATGGTGTGTTAGAAGAGTTCATACAAAAAGCTAAAAATAGAAAAGGCTTTGAAAACTCAGTTAGATTTGCTGAAAAAAGTAGAGCTTTAGGTTTAGGAGTTTTAGGTTGGCATACATATTTACAACAAAGAGGTTTTCCTTTTGAAGGATTATTAGCACAACATGAAACAAGAAGAATTTTTAGTCAGATTAAAATTGAGAGCGAAAGAGCTAGCATGGCGCTTGCAGAGACGTATGGTGAGCCGCTATGGTGCGTGGGTACCGGATTTCGTAATACTCATCTTCGCGCTATTGCACCTACCGTTAGTAATTCAAAGCTTGCTGGCAATATTAGTCCAGGAATCGAGCCTTGGGCGGCTAATGTATTTACGGATCAAAGCGCGAAAGGCACGTTTATACGTAAAAATCCTACTCTTGTCAATGAACTTAAGGAAAACAAATTAAACACTGACAAAATATGGGATCAAATATTACAAGACGGAGGATCTATCCAAGGCATAAAAGAATTAGACTCAATTACCTGTGGAGATCACGACATACCAATAAAAGAGGTATACAAAACATTTAAAGAAATAAATCAACTAGAGTTAGTTAATCAGGCTGGTATAAGACAACAGTACGTTGATCAAGCTGTGAGCTTGAACTTAGCTTTTCCTGCACAAGCAGATCCTAAGTTTATAAATAAAGTACACTTAGATGCTTGGAAAAAAGGTATTAAAACTTTGTATTACATGAGAACTGAATCTGTTCTGCGTGGTGATATAGCAGAAGCTGCTACTAGTGAAGATTGTTTAAGTTGTGATGGTTAGTGTGGTAAGGAGAGGGGTTAACGCCCCTCTTTTTTATTCGCCACAAGGTTTACCTGTAGCTATATTTACCCAATTTTCTCTTTGGAACCAGTCTCTTAATGTAGCACCTTTTTTTCTAGCGCCCTTAACATTAGACTTGCTTGATCTTTTATATTTACCTTGAGCAGCAGCTGTACGTTTAGCACGTATTACTTTTTGTCTCTCTGCTTTACTCATGCTTTTGTACTTGTTATATGGTAAACAAACTTTTTTTGTTCCGCCACCTTTTATTTTACTTCTTGGCATTATTTTTTCTTTAATCTATTTACTGCTTTATTTCTTGCACATTTCATTTTAGCCGCATAACTAGGATTACGTTTACGGTTAAATACTATTTGTTGATTTAAACTACCAACTATTTTTTTTACATTTCCTTTTCTTGATTTAATCATCCAGCTAGCAAGAGCACTGCAAGATAAATTTTTCATTTTACCTTTAGCGTCTGGAGCGTCTGAGTCTTTCCAAGTTGGTCTTTTACTTTTTGCCATGTTTTCTTTTTAACGCTAGTTTACATCTTTTAGCTATACGAGCTTGTTCCATTTTACCCGCAACTTTTGATCTTTGTTCTACAACTGTTAATATTTGTATTTTTCTTGCGTAGGGTTTATTAATTTTTTTTACTTTAGCGCAGGTTGCTCTAGCGTCTGCTGCCGTAGCAAACTTAATACTTACAGTATCTTTAGGATTTTCATCTGTATATAAACGTCTACCGCTACCTTTAGGTTTTTTACCTGTACCTTTTACTGGATCTGGCATTATACTTTATCTTTAATATGGTTATACATTGCTATGCCAAGCTCTTCACCAAATGTAGAATCTGATTTATAATGAGCTTTAGCTACATTTCTGCTGTATGAAATATCTTTACCTGCTTTTAAAAAATCACCTGCAGCGCTAGGATGTTTATCAGCTAATACTCTAGCTATCATTATACCTTGAGCTGAATGACCTGAAGGATATGATGGTGTTTTCATACTATTTAACTCTAAGTCTTTTAGCTTAACGTTTATTTCTTTAGCTATTACTTTTGGCCTAGGTCTATTAAAATGTTTTTTTAATTCAAGTATTGGGCCTGAACTTTCATCAATTAAGTTTTGTATCAACTCACTATGAAGCGGTAGTTTATTTGCTTTAGATACTTCATTAAACGTTTTTCTAATATCATCCTTATTTTCTACAAACCTTTTATTACTAGGTATTTTAGCTAAATCATTTATTTCTTTGTAAGTACCTAGTGACTTATTGCCAGGCGGCTTTTTACTTTTAAATTTGTTAATATTAAAATCTTTAAATAAATTTTTCATCTCTTACAGTCATGCATGTTAATAAACCAATTAGCTAATTGCACGTCTCTTTTAGTCGCGCTAGGTCGTGATTTTAATTTTTTTACTTTACCACACGTAACATCTCCGCCGTATAGCTTATTTATACGAGCCTTGAGTACACCTCTATACGCCTTGGCCATTTATTTTCTTTTTAAAAATTTCCTAGGATTTCTAGTACATCTTACACCCCAACCAGAAGCATAAGCGCTAGGCCATACTTTAAATTTACGTTTTGCTGCGGCTTTACATGCCGGACTAATTTTACCCATAATTATTTGTTTTTATAAGGAAATAACATATTCAAAGCTTCACGTCTACCTTCACAACCGCAAGGTATATTTAAACCGTTTGACACTCTGTCTACTACAGATTTAATACCGGTTTTAGTTGTAAACTTATGTATACTATCTCCTAGTCCTCTTGATTTCATATCTTAACATTTCCATCGACGTCTAGCAGCGAGACCTCTTTTACTTTTCCAATTTTTAGATCTAGCGCAAAATGATTTTCTACGCTTAGCATCTTTACTACCAGGCTTTACTTTACCTGTTACTGCTGTTTTTAATTTACTGCCTGGGTTTTTCTTCCTATATTCTCTAACGCCTTTAGCGGTCATACCTGCTCCCTCTTCTACAGTTCTAAAATTTCTTCCTTTACCTTTTGTTGTTTTTCTTAACCTTGGCATATTAATTATTTTTACCTCTTGAACTACCACCACCTGAAGTTACAGGATTACTAGCTACTGGAGCACCCGCGCCACCGGTTGTGTTACCACCGTAGCTTTGTGTTGGATTACCTACAGTTATAGGCGTATTGTTATTTACATTAGGATAAGGTGTTATGCTACCATAAGTACCGTCTGTTTTACCATGATACCTCCACCTGTCATTATAATACCTGTAATCATAATAATAATCATTATAAGGATTATAAAATCTATTATCTTGCCACCTAACAAAATCGTAGCCAACAACATTATACATACGATGTGGTTGTATATCTTGTATTCTTATTTTTACAGTATCACCCATTTCAGTTAAAGCTAAAACATGAGTTACCATTACATTATTACCTCTATATAAAAGATCTGAACAGCCTGATAACATAGCTGATAATAATATAATAAGCAAAATTAATATTGCTATTGCTCTACCTCTATCTCTTTGTTTGTCTGTCATTTGTCCCAAATTTTTAAATATAATCCTAAAAATAATATTACTGCTGAAATAATACCATACAAAAAAAACAGCACAACAACAACTTTATCTTGAGGTTCTGCGTTGTTCCATTTATTCTTTGTATTGCGTATTATCTTCATCATGAATGTCTTGTGCTAAAACTTTTGTTACATAGGCCAAGATACCAAATATTAATATTGGCATAGTGTTATATTCCGTATAAAGTATATTTAGTTCTTCCATCCTGCTTATAAGCCACTAGACATTTGTTTCTGTTTTCGCCAGGATTAACATAGCTAACATGTACCCAATCAGGGTTTTGATGATCACCAAATTCCCATATCATCTGATCAAAATCTAAATTACCTCGTATATAATTAAACATCTCTGCGTTTGTTTTATGTCCATACGTGTCGTCAATATCCATAGCTTGACCAATCATATGTTGTGACTTTGTGCTTCCACCAATAGCTGTATTAAGCTCTGGTCCTCTATAAAAAGAGTTTATTCTTATTGGGCCACCTACCCAAGACCTTAACGGTTCAAATATCTTGCTAGCTAATAGTTTCATATTATCTAGGTGTTCTTCTGTTGGTGCATTATCTAAACCTAACCTCAAAGCTGTAACGCTTCGAGTAGCTTCCTTCATGCTTACGTGTTTACTTATCATAAATTATAAATTATCTTTTATATACTTTATTCTCTAAGTTATTAACTTTATCTTCTAGCTTTTCTATTTCTCTTTCTAAATAATCTACCTTTTGTTTAAGCAATAAACCATCAGACGTTTCTTTCGTCTCATACACGGGTAGTTCTTTAGCTAGTTCTATTTCTTGCTTAAGGTTATTATAACCCATTGTGCCAGATATAACAAAGCCTATAACGATCGCAATGCTCTTTACGTCGATTTTAAAGTCTGGCTTTTTATCGCCATCTATATCTATACCAATAGTTTTATCTCCTAGTTCTTCTATTTTTTTCATGAAAGTGATTTAAAAAAGTCGTACAAATGTTTTCCTATTAAACTAAATACACCAAGACCTAACGCACCGCGCCATTTAATAGTGTCTTTTCTAAAATTAGAATTTTGTTTTACTTCAGCCCAGATACCTTCGTTAGGATCAAAGAGATTTTGTTTTATGAAGCGTAAATCTTTTTTAACTTCAGTGTGAGCGGTTTTATTATCTTCGTTTAAATTGTTTATCTCTTTAAATATTTGCTCTATTTGATATTCTATTAATTGTAGTGTCTCCTTTGTAGTCGGATTCTTCTGTGCTGCCATAATTTATTATTACTTCCTTTTAATATAATTTAATGCCACTAGTTTGTTTTTTCTTTTTTCTACCTGGTGGATCTATACCAAGATCCCACGTGTTCCAACCCAATACTAGCGCTATTCTTTGCCAAGCCTCGTTATTTTTGTCCAACGCTGCTCTTGCGTTATCTGTTATTCTTAAAGCTCTATCAGCTGGTATATTAGTAGCAGCAGATGTAAAATTAGCTAGAGCATCGTAAGCTGGATTATCTATATGAAAACCTTTGCTTATTACTTCATCTCTATTAAACTTAATAGCTTGTGTAGCGGCGTAGACTTTTCTAATTTTACTACCTATTGGAGGTGACAAATTGACACCTTCTATTATAGTATAAGCGTGGTCAGCTCTTGATCCTTTTTTCTCTTGCCTTACAAACTGTAATGCCATGTTCTTTAACGTTGACGCTGCAGCGCCATAAACACCAGTACCTCTTAATATAGTATCTGCCATACTATTAGCTATTCTACTATACTTTTCTTTTTCATCTTCTTCTTCAACGTCACTAAATACTAAAGCAAATAAAGCATTTTGAAGTGCAGAGAATATAAAGTTTTGCATAGCACCGTAATAAACTATTTTAGATATATTAGACTTATCATCACCTCTTCTATTAGCTAAATCAAGCGCTGCTTTTTTAATTAATCTAGTGTATTGCATTGGTGTATTTTGAAATGCTAATACAAATCTACCAAGTGGACCAGCTTGTTGCTGTGATATTTTATCTGGCCTAGCTGATTGCTGCGCGTCTTCAGACGTTTCTTGCATATCAGCAAATGCTCGCTTTTCAGCTTCAGCTTGTGATAAACCTTCTTTAACATATTTAGCCGTTCTGTTTCTATAAAAACCTGCGCCACCCATACATATAGCAAAACTATCACCCATTTGAGTTGGCAAATAACCTTTGCCTAATATGTATGATATCATAGAACCAACTTTATTTTTAGAGTTAGCTGCTTGATTTACTATTTCTGCCGCGCTAACGTCTGTTTGTAAACCAGCTCTTCTATTTTTTAAGAAGTCAGAGTTCCATATCATAGCAAAGTCCTTAGCAAACTGTGGAAAATTAGCAACAGCCGACATATATTTAATAGGATTATTATCACTCCAGTTTACAAAGTTAGCAAATGATATTGTTTGTAGTATAGCAGATCTAACATTTAAAAACATTATATTACCCGTTGCGTTGTTAATCCACTCTGTAAAACCGTTAACAAGTTTGTTTTGTCCTTTTAGTCTATTACTACCAGTTTCCATCCTAAATAGTATATCTTCTAAAGCATCTCTATAAGATGTACCATATAAAGCTTCTAATTTATTTAATGTATCAGGCGTAAATATTTCGTTTTTATTATCTAACCACTCAGCTAAATACTCAGGTCTTTTAGTTTTATTATTAACAGTTTTTAAATCCATTTCAATAGTAGAAGCTAACCAAGACGTATCATCTGGTATTATATAACCTTCATCAAGTCCAGTTATTTTAGAAACTCTATCACCATAATCAACTAATCGTTGGTCAGATTTTACTATTTTAAGTAATGCTGCTTTATCTCTTTTAGATATACCAGGCGTTTCAATATTATATTTATCCATTATATAAACTCTAATTGCCTGATCAAATGTAAAGTTACCATATTCAGTAGCTTGTAGTATTGTTTTTTTAATGTCTTTATAATCTTTAGTTAACTGTTTATATTGTTCGTTTATTTTTTGCCTTGCTGCGTTTATATCTCTAAACGACTTTGCAAATGGTTTTATTAAAGCATCTTCAAGAAACTTCATATCAGCTTCGCCTTGTCTACCTTTGCCCACTAACATGTATAACAAGCCTTTAAAATCTTCTGCTGACGGTGGCACGAATAATCTAGACCAAAACTTATCTGACTTAGCGCCACGTACTCTTGCTGCTGCTTCAGAAAAAGTAGCTTCAGCAGGTATGCCAGTTTTTCTGCCTATAATTTTATTAAACTCTTTGTTAATATTTTTTCTAAAGTTTTGTTTGACTTGATATACTTTGCCTTTTATATCTAAGCTTTCTAATACTTGTTTAACAGCTTGTGTGTTTTTTATAGCGTCATCAGCAAATAAAAAGTCATTATAACCTTCAGCTGCTTTATCTACTATAAACTCAGCTTTAGCCTCTGGTCTACCATCTTCTAAACCAATTATATTTTCTTGTTTAATATTTAAACCTACAGCTTTTAAAAACTTTTGTATTGCAGGCGCAGCTTGTTGTGGTCTAGCTGTTAATATAAATATATCTGTATTACCAAATTTATCTTTTAACTTTTTAGCTTTATTAAAAAATGGTCCACGCTTACCTTGTTTGACTTTATTAAACTCACTAAAATCAAACTTAGCGCCGGCGGCTTCTAATGTACCAGCAAGCTTAGCAAACTCAGTTGCGTTGATTTTACCTTTAGTACCATCAGGTAGCGTGTATAATATGTTAGATTTAGTTTTAGCTAACGTATCGTCAAAGTCTAATATGCTTATGCCTTTTGATGGTGGATTCATACGATTAGCCATTGCTAAAGCTTTGTCGTAATTTTTAAATTTTTTATTTTGTTCAGGTAACGACATTTTTAACTGTGACCTAACTGCGTTACCAACTCTTAGTTCTTCATTAGCATTTTCAAGAGCAACTCTATCTGCTAAACTTTCAGCTGATGGTTTATCTGCTAATACATCGTACATATTATTCATACGGCCTGAGTTGATATAGTACATCTTCTTGTCACCAAGACCCATAGTTTTAGCATCAACTTTCTTTCTGTCTTTAAATTTAGATCTGTCCATATCAAGCGTTGTGATATGTGAGTTTAAACTAGAATCGTAATCATCAGTAATAGATTCTAACCTTGCCTCATAGTCAATAGGATCTATTGTTTTTTCTCTATTTTTTCTTGCTAAGCCATAAGTTTCGTCTAGCATGAATACATTTTCTTTTAAATGCTCAGTGTATTCTTTTAAAAACGCGGCAGGTAGTTTTGCTTTCTTATCTCCGTTTGCTATCGCTTTAGCATTACGTTTGTTAAACTCATCAGACAATACTTTTGCGTCTTTATATAATGGGTGTGATTCGCTTTTAGGATCTTGTGAAACACCCTCATAAACTTCTATATGTCTAAAGTTTGCAAACATCCTATGAAAACCATTTGTAGCGTTTTGTGTGCCTTTATATATTCTTAACACACCAACTCTATCCATAGGGTTTTGGCTAGCATTTAACTCTCCTAACCTTAGATTTGTATATGCAAATAACTTTTTGTTTACAGCATTAGCTTTTTCTATTTCTGGTTTTAAAGCTTGTAGCTGCTCTTTTTTATTAGTATCAGTAGATTTTAATATCTTCCATATTTTTTTGTATAAAGTTCCTGTAGCAACGTTAAGTGATTGTTTTATGTCTTCTACTTTTATACCTAACTCTGGTTTGTTTTTATTATTTTTTATACCTGTTTGTATTGCTTTTAATATTTCTTTAGCGTCTTTGTCAGAGTTATTTAAACCTTTATTTGTCTTTACGTCTTTACTTAAGTTACCTGCATTAAAGCCAAAGAAGTCTAGTTGCGCACTGTCAGATAGTTGAGCTATGACAGATAAAACATCTGAGTGCATATTTTTTATAAGCGCTTTTACACCATGAGCAAATTGTTTTCTTGCTTTACCGTAGTTTTCAGGTAAAACTTTTTTTGAATTTTTACCACCCACGTCTAATGTGTATAAATCATATACATCTTTATCTTTAACACTTAAGTATTCCTCTTGTTTTTTAGCCCATGCGTCTTTGTCAAGTGGAACAATTTGTGACTTCATATCAGTTATCCACTGTATAAAATCTTTTCTTTCATTAGCTGGTACATCAGCTATTATATCTTCTAAGAATAATTCAAACGTTAAAGGATCTGAGTTAGCAGATAAAAAGAACTCAGTTAACGCTGGTCTACCGTAAGCTTCGTATGTAGGTAAACTTATTTTAAGTTTTGATCTTATATTCGTAACATTTCTAGCATCATTAATTAACTTGTCAGCATTAATGTCTATAACTTCTTGTATACCTGTTTCATTAAGTACATTAACAATATCAGGTGATGATGTTATTTGCTGCGCTAAATCAAAGCCCATATAATTAGATATTTCTTCTACTATTTTATCTTTTCTAACACCAACTCTACTGGCTGGGCCATCAAGAAAATAATTTAAAAATTCACCTTTAACTTGATCCCAAGGTTGCTTTTCAAATAACTGTGGTTGTGATGTTGCTGTCTTTATAACTCGCTTACCTGTAGGTTTTACGAATAAATTAGGATTATTTTTATCACCTCTAAATCTTTTGTTTAATGTTTCAACGTTAACATCATTAAAGTAAGTTTCAAAATTATCTTTTAAAAATTTTCTATAAACTTCTTTTTTCTTTATTGTATTTTTTAAATCTTTTCTTATTGCCTTTCTAAAGTTGTCCTGTAAATTAAGCTTAGCTATACGCGGTTTAGTACCAACGGCTAGCTTTTTTAATACATCAGTTACTTGTTGCTTAACAACTGTATTGAGTTTATTTTGTACTTTAGGATCTATTGTTATTTTTTCACTAATACTTGTTGTTGCTTGTTCTGTTATAGTATCTAACGCGCCTTGTTGTCTTGCTTTACGCTCTTGTGTTTCAGTTATTTTAGTCTCTCTTCTTTGTACTCTTTTTACAGCTGTGCCAAATTTATTTACAATGTATGAGTTTAAGTATGCATCAAAATCATTGTTAATAGTTGG
>TARA_R100000654_G_scaffold6055_2_pt1 | contig 19288 bp, 21 predicted proteins | sample TARA_R100000654 | Tara Oceans TARA_R100000654 (sample SAMEA2622473) | marine metagenome | biome: marine biome (ENVO:00000447); feature: surface water layer (ENVO:00002042); material: "saline water (ENVO:00002010), including plankton (ENVO:xxxxxxxx)" | depth 5 m
GATAGTACCACAATCACTACCATTCTCTTCTTTATACTTTATTGCTCTCTTAGCATTATTGGTTGCTGCTTGTGGGTAGTCATTATAAGTTTCTTCTGCATAATAGTCTTTATTGGCAGTTTCACAGGTTTGTTTAGAATCATACTGACATTCGCCAGTTTGACCAAACTTCCATTTACCATTTTCACATTCGTAGCAAGGCATGATTATGCTGTTACTGCAAGGATTTCTACATCACAGGCTGCTGTATTTGCATTTGCTTTTATTTGAGTTATATCTTGAAAAGAACCAAAAGTTGTACTTGCATCAATAGCATCCATCTCATTGTTCATAAGAATAAAAGTGTCTCCTGCTGCTAATTTATAAAAGAATGAGTCCGCACCATTATATAGAGTTAAGGTTACAAAGTTAGTGTCATCTAAATTTGTTACTCTAAAGTATTTGTAGTCGGCTACTGCTACTTGACCTGCTGCATCTGCCGCCCCAAAATTTAAAACTGCAGGGTCACTTGTGCTTATATTCATAACTCTTTGCAAAACCTGTCCATTACTTGTATATGTTTTGTTTGCCGAATTACCATAGTTAACCCCATTCAAAGTATAACTCTCTCTGATACTTACTGTTAAGTCTGCTGCTGTTACTGTTGTTGCCATGTATTTTTATTTTTTTATTCTGTAAATATTTTTATTAATGCCCCTAAAGTTATAGTATATATAACCCACATTGCTTTTACTAAAACCTTTCTCATTGCTGTGTTTCTGTTTACTCTAGCAGTTACACCTTTATCAGGGTCTAAAAGTTTTTCAGTAAGCATATCTAATTTAGAGTCAATTTTATCTATTTTACCATCCATTGTAATAATATCTTTTTTCATTGCTATTAACTCTTCTTTAGTATTCATTAGTACCCTATTGTTTCTACTGTTAGATTTACAAAAATCTCAGAACCTCCACTAGCCTCTTTAAGCATTGGAAACAAAATATCTCCTGCTTTCAAAGCACCTGCAGTAATAGTTGTTTCGTTAATTGCGACTAACTTAGAATTATGACTAGCACCTGTTGCAGTAAATTCATCAACAACTACTGGTGTTAAAGCGGAAGAAGAACCTGCTGTTGGAGTAAGTTTGCAAATCGCTATTGTAATTACATTACCACCATCACTAGTTACCCATCCTCTTATACTGTTTACTGTAGCAGTAGAAGGAACAACATGACCTGCACCTGCTCTAAACATATTTTTAGGTGTTATTGTAGCACCTGTTGCACTTGTACTACCAAAGTCTATATCCCACTGGAAAGGAGATTTATTATCTTCTATATCTTCTCCGTAACTATAATTCGTAAGTGCAGAGCCAATATATCCTTGCATTTTATAAATAGTTGTTCCTAATGCACTTTTTGATACCCACTCTAAGTTGCCATCTTTTAAAGTAACACTAGTACCTGCGTCTTTACAAAGAATAGTAGAATTTGTTGCATTTTCAAAACCTTTTGGGTTGTGTCTATTAATATCTTGTAAATTTTTATGTTCGTTTGAAGCCATTTATTTATTTTTTAACAATCATCACAAGGACAAAAATCTTTCCAAGTGTTATAATTTCTAGTAGGTCTTGAATATATACTGTCATACATTATTATGCCATGATTTTTATAAACATTTTCGTTACAAGGTTTGTTAGACTCGTAAGTAGGGTAATGACCATTTTGGTCATCATCGTTCATGTAATCCAACATATCTTTTAAGTATATCTCAGACTTTCTGTATGTGTCTTGCTTATAAGCATTTAACTCTGAAGGGTCTATAATAGTAGCAAACTCATCTATATTATGTACTATACCTGCACTTGTACTATTACTCTGCACCTCATTAATAACCTCAAATCTTACAAACCAAGAAAGACATCTAGTTAAGAAGTCATCTACAAGTGTTTGATTGTGAGTAGTTAAAGTACCATTATTATGCTGTGTCTTTATTTCTTCATAAAACTTCTGACCTAAAGCAGACTTTATGTGTGCTAATTCAGAAAGCAATATAGTATTATCAGATATTAAAGCAGGGTCAGTGTTTGCATTAGTAAAACTATTGCTTATAACTTCTGCTGCTGTTACTAGAGGGATATATTTGTTTACATTTGCCATAGTTATTCTTTAGTTTCAGTTACTTGTGAATCATTATCTTCATCATCTCTTGTTACAATAATCTGCTCTCTATCAGTTATGAACATATCACCCTCCTCTAACATTGGTAAGTCCTCATCTAACATTTTTCTTTGCTCATTAATAGTAAGAATTTGTTTAGGGTCTATTTGAGTTGCAAAACTAATTGGTGGCTCGTAGTGTATAATTAATTCTTCTGGTAAGAATCCCATCTCCTTAAATAAAACAGTTCTAAGACCATTTAATAACAAATCAGATGTGTCTTTAATTACTGTAGTCATTGCTAAATCATAAGCAATTCTAATCTCACTTCCTGTATTATTCATCTTACCAGAACTTACTAAACCACTTAATGATGGCTGCCATCTATGAGCAGTCACAATATTTTGGTCAGTAATTCGTTGTAAATCTATCCAACTACCTTCTTGGTCATCTTTTATAATTTGAACATTAGCGTTTGAAGCCTCACCATTCTTAACAATAAACATTATCTTGCCATTATTCCCATCTCCAACAAACTTCTTTTGTGCTTCTCTAACTAATTTTTTTGCTTCTTCTTCCCCCATATCACCATTAATCTCAATAATAGCAGAAGGTTGAAAGCCATTTTTGAATTTTGTGTGATTCCATTTTCCTATCTCATAATCTACTGCAATATGTTCTAAAGCAGCAATATAGTCTGGTAATCCATAGAATTGAAAAGTAGGCTCATAGTCTTTAAACTGAACTACAAATCTACTACTTCTGCTATTTGGATAAAGAGGAATTATAGAAAGTTTATCCTTCATAGTATTGTACTTAGCCCAGTCTGGGTGTACATATACTTCTTTTTTGTTTTTAGACATTCTAACAGTAGTTGCATCTATGTGGTATAGATTTAAACCACCATCATATAAAACACCCTCTAAATAAGCATTTCCAAAAGTGTAATAGTCATCAGCAAGTTTTTTAAAAACTTCTCTTAATGACTCGCCATCAGCATTTACATCTTTTATGTATTCTTTAACAGTTTCATTGTTAGTTACAAATTTTGCACCACTTGTAAAAACTGCTTTTTGTGCCAATACACTTCTGTGTGTACTAGACTTTCTTTTTAATTCTGCTAAGTATTGAGGAAACAAGTTGTTAGTACCAAAAGGAATGAACTTAGTCCTTACCTTTGATAAGTCTTGTGGTTCTTCAATATGTTCAGGGATTGCTAAATTAAAAACTCCAAATTCAAAAGTATTACTCTTTTGAGTCTGAAGATTTTTTACCTGACTTTTCTTTCTTGGCTGCTTTCTTTGACTCATCTTTTGTTTTTGTAGTTGATAATTTTTCTATTAAATTAGTTGCTCCCAATTCTTCGTAAGCGTATGCTAACTCTTCTTGTGTTGCTGATGCTGTTCTTATAACACCATTAGCACCATGATATATTGTTACTTTTTTTATCGCCTTATATTTTGCCATAATTGTATAAATTTTTAAGTGTGATAAATCTACAATATTATTAGAGCAATCACACATTATTATAAAAATATATTAATAGGGTCATGTTTAAAACATTTTACGATAAAATACCAACCTATTATTATATATTTATTTATTATGTTGTAGTTGCTGTTAAAGCAGACGTATCAATTACAAGACCTGCACCAGTTGCTGGGTCGTATTGTCTTGGAAGTTCAAACTGTCTAGCCATCAAATTAACTGTCAAACCATTTTCATCTGAATACGCAGCACCTGTACCACCCTCCATACTTGCTAAATTTAAGAAAGTTTGATTTTTAGAAGGCACATCTTCGTTTGCATATTTTTCACTTAGACCTATAACTAATTTTTCATCATTTGTGGTTACAACTATTGCCATCATACAAGTATCAAGCATTGTTTGTAATTCGTGCATCCTAGTATTGTTTATTTGTGGTATCATAAAATTAAGACCACACTCAAATGCTGTTGAGCCATTTTCTTTAGTTGCATTTATAGTTAGTGCAGCAGTTTCATTTTTAAATTCAAAAACAAACCAATTCGCTGTTGAACCACCACCACTAGTAATCTTTGTTACATCATGCTTACCCACACCATTATCATAAGTTACAACATCATCAGTAGCAAAACTTCTAAGGCATATTTGTTTTATACCACCTGTGCTTTGTAGGGATGTACAATCTACACCGATTCCTTTATCTATTGCCATATTATTATTATTTTATAAATTATTAAAAAGTAATTAAGAGAGGAGGACTAGCCTCCCCTCTAATATTACATTATTGTTTAGTAGAAAATTCCCCATTGTACAAGTGAAGGGTACAAGAATTGCACTCCTAACTTGAAGTATCCTCTGAAGAACATTTTTTCTTCTAAGTCATCATAAAATACTTTGAAAGAACCTTCTGGGTCTGTTACATCAGAACCTATAATTAAGTTGTCTACTGCACAGTAACAAGCACCTTCCGTTCCATTAACACCACCTCTCAAGAACATTGCTGGGTCAGTATCTGCTAAAATAGTATCCCACTCATACATAGCCACTATCTCAACACCTCTAAACTTAACAACTAAAAGACCATCTTGTTGGTTAGTAATTGCTAAATCAGCAGAAGTTCCTTCTAAGTTTTGCAAGTAAGCATTGTAAGTCTTAGGAGATACATATATTCTCTTGTCTGCTGCAGGAACTTGTTGTAATGCTGCTGGTGCAGAGTCATACATAGTTCTTAATAAACTAAGAGATTCTGCTGCTGTAGGTGCTGTAGGTGCTACTGCACTTATCTCAGTTCTAGCAGCCAATACAGTTGCATCGTCACCCATTAATTTCATCCATCCAGACATTTGGTCGTAGTTAGCAGTTGCACTATCTCCACCCCATGCTAATCTTACTACATCAGAACCAATACCTTTTACAGCACGATTTACAATCGCATCTGCAACTACAGTTCCTTCAAGGTTAAACACATCAACACCACTTCTGTATAATTCTTCAATGTAAGTGTTTTCAAACTCAGATTGACATTGCTCAAGAGCAACTCTCATTCTACCAGCAGTAATTGTTTTATTTTCAATATTAAATTGTGTAGTACCACTAGTTGCAGAACAAGAAGTGTATTTTTGTACTATTTTTGTTAGAGCAGCAGAAGTGTAAACATTCATTTTATGTTTTACATTAGGTATAACTCTATAGTTACGCATAATGTCATCACTTTTAAATACTGGCTCATAGAACATCTCATTTAGACTCGCCCCATTGTATGTTGCGAAAGTTCCTTTATTTGCTACGTTTGCCATTTTTTTTTATTTTTTAGTTATTAAATTTATTTCTAAGTTTTTCTGCTATCGCATTGTAAAAATCTGCATTAGCATCTTCTTTTTTGTTCTCAACCACTACAGGGTCTGCTTCAGTTACAATTTCTGTACCTTTAGCATCTGCTTTGTTGATTTTAGCGTTTAAGGCTTCAACCTCTTCAGTTAAAGTTTCGTTAGTTCCTTTAGCATTTACTAACTCTTCTTCTAATGAAGTGATTTTGTTTGATAACTCAATGTTATTAGTTTCAAACTCAGATATTTTATTCATAATATCATCATTATCACCTAAGTTAACATTTATAGTCGTTTCTTCAACAATGTCTTTAGAAACTTTTACATCGCTTTTTACAGCAGCAACAATTTCCTCAACTTTGTTGTTAAACCATTCTTTTAACTCATTAGTCATTTTTTTGTTATTTATATTAATACTTAATTTATTCTGTATTTGTTCTTGTGTGATGTTCTTAAATTTAGAAACATCATACTTAGCAGCCACCTTAATAGAATCAGAGATAGTGTCTACAAAACCTAATTCAAATGCCTCTTCAGCATTTAGCCAAGTTTCTTCATCCATCATTTCAGACAAAACATCATAAGATAATCCTGTCTTTTTTCTATAAATGTCTGTTAGTTCACCTGAGATTTTATCAAGAGTTTCTGCTGTTTTTCTCATATCTTTAGCCTCACCCATTGTACCTCCCCAAGCGTTATGAATCATAAACAAAGAATTTTCAGCCATAACAACCTCGTCTGCACCAAGAGCAATAATAGTAGCAATACTCGCTGCTATTCCCTCAATATAAACTGTAGTTTTAGCCTCTCTTCTTTTGATTACATTATACATTGCCATACCATCAAAAACATCTCCTCCTAAACTGTTAATTCGTAAATTGAGTGGTAAGTCTTTTAAATCTTTAATGTCATTAATAAACTCTTGTGCTGTTACACCATAAGTTCCTATTTCATCAAAGATATATACGTCAGCAGTTTTACCTGCTTTATTCTTAATGTTATACCATTTTTCTTTCATGTACGCAAAAATATAAATAGGGAAAAACAAATTCACCCAATTTTCTTACAAAACTTTAATCTCTAATATTATAAGATATTGTTGACTTCTGCCTTTCTTTATAAACTATGTTCTGTGCTTGGCTCTCGCTTATGTTGTACTTTATAGATAAATCCATCCAAGTGTGAGTTCTGCTACCCTTGTTTGTAGCCAACATTCTATCAAAGTCTACGATAATCATAAAGTTACGAAGTCTTTTAGGTTCTATTATACCTCTTTCTACAAAATGTCTAACAATGTCTTTACAGGTAGGATGTAGCCCAAATCTTTTTTCTAGTCCAATACCAGCAGTTTCAATAAAGTCTTTTACAACATCAATTTTATTTTGCTTTTGTTTTTTTCTTTTTAGAGGCATTAGGTTTTTTTGTTGACGTTTGTTCGGTTATAATCCATTCATCTACCATAGTTTCCCAAAACTTAACAACAGCCATTCTGCAAGAAGAACAATGTATATCCTGTTTTTGAGTAGGAAATAATAAATGCCATTCTGCAAACATTATATTTAATGATTCGGTATGATAAGATGTAAAGTTTTTTTGGTAATTCTGATTTCTAACAACAGAATCTGTCATCATGCTTCTTTTGTTTTTGCTGTAATTATCAGCGATTTCTTTAAAATTCATAGGTTATTTTTTACCATTTGTTTTGTGGACACTTACCAAAGAAGTCTTTTGTAAGAGAAGTCTTTGCATCTAGGAAACACTTGCAATCTGCACATCTTGCCCCCCATTTAATCTTTGGTCTTTTAAGTAACATAAAGTTTCGGTAAAAATTACATTTTTTACATATATTCAATCTTTCTATTTTGGTTTTTTTATCAACAAACATTTGTTAGTAATCCTAAAGTTAATACTAAAATCATTAATGTAAAATAAATTATAAATATTTTAACCTGATTCTTATCCATTATATTCTTGCGTCAGCCTCTATAACGCTAACTGAGTTTTGACTATCAGTAATGTCAGCCTCTACTACCACTACTTTATTTGCACTTCCCATAGCACCCATCATCTGATTCTGCCCTAAAGCGTTAAATTGCTGTTGTGAGAAAGAAGGTTGATTTAAAAGACCACCATCTGCAAACTTAACACCTCCTCCTGCAGAGTTCATTGCTGATAGTTGATTTCTAAACATCGCTGTACTTCTTTTATTTATCACTGCCTCACCTCCTTCTAATTCTACTACTCTACCACCTACTGCAAATTTCTCTCCTCCTTGTGCGTGTGACCTACCATGTACCATACCACCATTTGCAAACTCTTCTATCATTCCACCACTTGCAAAAGAGTTTTTCATTGATTTCATTAAAGATAATGTAGAAGCCATAGCAGCAATAAGACCAACAACATTTATAATCTTCATCCACCAAGGAGAATCTGCTGCCGCACTTGATATAGCCCTTCCATAATCAGCCATTGCTTCAAAATTCTTTGCTATTGCTGCTGCTCTTGATATTTTTATTCCTGCTTCTTTTACCCCTTGTAAACTCTTCTCCTCTCCTGCAATATATATTAATTGATTGCCAATTTCTTGCATTTCATTAATCTTATCTTCTCTATCTTTTTTCTCGTCTGCTTCTTCTTTTTGTTTCCTATCAAAAGCAGCCTTTTCTGCTTCTGCAACAGTTTGTATTTTGTTTAATTCATTTTCAAGAATCTGACCATTAATAACAGAAACATCTTCGCCATATTTTATGTAGAGATTTTTTAAATCCTCAAGCCTCTGCTGCTCTATATCAAAAGCAGCCTCGTTATAAACCTCATCTTCTATTTCTTTATTAATAAGTCCTTGTTTGTGAATATTTAAAAGTTCTCGAGATTCTCTATCTATTCTCTGTTTTTCATCTTCAAACTCTTTGTCTTTTCTTGCTTTTTCAGCAGCAGATGCAGCAGCATCTTCAGCATCTTTTATTCTTTTTGCAGCAGCATCAGATTCTTTTTTAGTCTGTTTGGCGGTTTCTTCAAACTGAAAAAGAATATCTTGTCTTTGTTTTAAATTTTCTTTAAGTTGTTTTAGTTCACTCTCTAATCTCTCTTCCTCTGGGTCTTTTATAACATCAGGAAGTGATTTGTTTTTTTCTTTAATCACCTCTAACTCTTGTTCTCTAAGTCGTATATGAAATTCAAGTGTGTTTATGTTTTTCTTAGTTAGTTTAAGGTTTGAATCTTGTAAATCTAATGTTGATTCTAGTTGCTCATTTAACCTTTCTAATCTTGCTGCCTCAGCAATATCTTCAATGTTTTTTGCTGTAGTTAAACCTATAAAATCAGTAAACTCTCTCCATCCTTCTGTTCCTGTGAGAAAATTTAAAGACTTTCGTAAATTATCAACACCTCCCGCTATAAAATTAAACCCTATTGCTTGTTTTACTGCATCTTTTATCTTAACTGCAATTTCTGCTATAGCATCTGCATTATCTGTGGCTGCATTGGTTAAATCAGTTAAATCTTGAACCCCTTCTCTAATTGTTGGAGAAAGCCTACCTCCAACGTCCTGTCTTAATCCATCTGCAGCAGAGGACAACTTTTTTAAATCTCCTTCAAGGTTATCTTCAATTATGGCAACCATTTCTTTTAAAGCCCCATTAGCAGAGTTAAATTTTTGTGTTAGTTCGCCAATGTTTTCAGCCCCTCTTATCATTGTGTTAAATGCAGCAACCTGTCTTATATCTACAAGACCCATTATCTCCTCATTTGAAAGACCTTCTTTGTTTAATTTTAACAATGCTTTTTGTAAATCTTCACTGCTATTGACTGTAAATCCTAAATGTTTAGATAAATCAGAAGAAGAATCTTGCATTTTCAGGAATATGTTTCTCAAGGATGTACCTGCAATAGAAGCCTCAATACCTGTATCTGTTAATTTTGACATTACTGCTGTGGTAGCCTCTATGCTTATACCTGCTGCTGCTGCAATAGGGGCAACCTTAGTCATAGAAGTTTGGAATTTTTCTATATCCATAGCAGAACTTGTAAATGAAACAGCCATAACATCTGTTACTCTTTGAGTTTCACCAGCATCTAATCCAAAACCTCTAACTGCTGCCCCTGCTACAATCGCTGCTCTTGCTAAATCAGAATCTGTAGCCACTGCTAAGGCAAGTGTTGCTTCTTGTGCTTTTAATATTTCGCCTGTAGTAAAACCTAATTTACCATAATTAGTTTGTAGTTTTGCTACTTCTGTTGCTGTAAAGAAAGTGGTTCTACCTAGTTGTTGTGCAGACTTAGTAAGCATATTAAATTGAGTCTGATTAGCCCCTGTAATTGCTTTAACTTTAGCCATTTGAAATTCAAAATCTCTAAAACTTTTTAAGGCATTACCGACAGCATTTGTTACTGTTCTAAATGCAGTTGCTGCTGCTAAAACACCTGCTGCCATCTTACCAAAACCAATAGTTGTGCTTTTAGTTTTTTTCTGTAAATTATCTAACTGCTTATCTCCTTGTACGACTACCTGTACTACTATCTTTTCTGTATTTGCCATATCTTTATATATTAAAATGCTCTAGTAACATTTGTTTTTGGATTATTTTTTTTAATTTGGTCTGAAATCATATTAGCCACATCTATCCCTATTGATGGTGCTAATTTTGCTGCTATTTCTTTTGAATGTTTGTCTGCTACATATCCTGCAAAGTTTGTTCTTCTTGGTATATAGTTGCCTTCTTGATAAACAACATAAGCATCTCTCATACTATTATCTGGGTAATTTCTATTACCATAACCACTCGTTTTTATTCTTGATAAAATTGCTATAGCACCAGATATTCCTCCTTTTATATTTCTTTGCTTCATCCATCTTTGTATTGTGTTGAGGTTTGGAATTTTAGCAAATGCAGGATTGTTAACTGCTTTCCAATAAGCAACAGATGAGGTTACATTTAAAATACTTAAGCCTTTCTTTATAACATTATATTTCAACCCTCTACTTAATCTACCTGTAGCATTGTGCTTTTGAAACTTTAATTCATCCTGTAGTTTTTTGCGTAGCAAATCTCCCACCTCCCTTAATGTTATATTTGTGTGTTTTAAAAATTTCATTATGAATTAAATCTTAGGTTATCTAAGTTTCTTCTCAATACTTTTTCAGCGTTTCCATTTGCATCTCCTGAATAAACAGGTATAAGAGATTCTAGTTTTTCTTTTACAGATATATTAGTTATATTTATACTTGCAGATGCAGCAGTTGTTGTAAGGTATATTACAATAAAATCATTTGTACTTTTAGCAGTAAATGTTGAGGTTAAAATACATTCTTGTTCAAAAGTTACAGGATAAGTTTTATTAGCAGTTGTGTTTATTTTATAACCCACTTCATTTTGGTCTGGATTATATCTTTGAAAATATGTATTTACATATAAAGTTGCTGTATCAGTATCTGTCGTATTTGTTACTTCAATTTGGTACTCTGTGCCAACAGTAGTAGACAACTGCTGATATATTCCTGCATAAGACAATAATGCACCAGAAGAAGCAGCGTTAAAAGTAAAATAACCACTACCACTTGTCGGTGCTGCTACTACATAATTTTTTGTTCCTGTTTCAGTATGAAATCTGTTCCAATGCCCCGTTGTGTATTGTGTTGGCGAACTACTTGTTAGAGCATCATATATAGGGTCTACTGAATCTCCTGATATAGGTCTATCTAAAACTAAATTCAAACCAGTACCAAGTGCTAAAGCATTAGCCCAATTTATAAACTCACCACTATAAGATATTGCTGTTGTAAAAACCTCTAATCCTTTTTGATTTGCTATACCACTAGATGTTATTTGTTGTTCCTTATTTCTCATTTTATTCTTATCATCTTCAATAATATTATTTTAACTCTCTACCTGTTTAACCACCAAAAGATGGCTGTGTAGCAGAAAAATTCTCTGTTTCTAACCAATATAACAACTCTACTTTTGTAGGCTGATTAGTATTAGGCTTGTAATCTAAAATTTTATTTATTCTCCAATATGCACCATCTATATAAATTAATCTCCTAAAATTCAAATTAATAATGTCTGCTAGTTTTAAATAAATATAAGCAGTCCTTACTCTAGGACTGGCTTTTATCATTGTAAACATTTTTTCATAGTAAGTCTCAAACAATCCTTTTTTCGCTACAGACGCAGCGTAAACTCCTGTAGAGTCATTATAATCTGTTATCAAAACATTGCCATAAGAAAGTACAGGACTATCTAAATGGTCTCTGTTTATAGATGTTGCTTGAGGGAAAGAGTTGCTTACAATAGAATAAACAGGGTCTACAGTTAAATTTGAGTTAGGAATAACCCCTGAAAATCTATCTACCCATGTTTGAACTGTAACCCTTTTATCAAATCCATTATTATAAACAGTTCCACTTGGTGAGTATTTTCTGTAGTGTAAAAGTCTTGGCTCAAAATCAAAACCTTTTGGAGTCTCTGCTCTATCTAACTTTGGGTCTGAATCTGTTTCCCATAAACACGCTGAATAAGCAGGGGTGTCAGGAAAGGCTTGACCATCATTGTCTACTGCATTAAATGTACCTGCAAAAAATGGATTTTCATATACACTACTCCCTCTTTCAAAAGAGTCTGAAAGTTCAGTAAAGTAAGGAAACTCGTCATCTATTTTGTTAAAATCATTCTGACCTCTTGTTTTTACTTTTTCATCTTTGCTGTCAGATTTGTATTTAAAAACAACACTTCTTTTTAAATCAGACTTTACCCAAGAGTCTTTTATTTGCCTACTTCTATCTAACTTACTAGTCCAATCTATAGCATCAGCATAGGGTAGATAAAAGTCATTAAAAGGCTCAATTTCTATTGTTTTTGTAACCTCATTTGTAGTAAGAATTAAATTGAAAGCATGAGCAACACCCTTTATAAAGTCAACTTGCTTATATTCATTATTTATAACATTTTTTAAATCGTAAGTCTGCCCATACTCAACCCTATTAGCATCAAGAGATATAGTAAATTTAGATTCTCCAATATTCCTCCAACTAACAAACACATCAAAAGCCTGTGAAGCGTCGCTTGATTCAATTATCTTAATTCCCCTTGAAAGTTTTAGTCTGTCTCCTTTGTTTAGCCAATATGATTCTAAAGATATACTGTCAGTGCTTTCAAATGGAGTAGAAGAGGAATTATTTACATTTACTTCATGACTACTAGTACCTGCTACGTGAGGATGTAACTCTTTTTCTATCCTACCTATTATATTCCAATGACCCATATTCTCGTCTTTCTGCCCCACTGTGTGTAATTCTAAATTTATACAAGTACCTATAAGAAAAACCTCTTTTCGTATAGTACCATCTTTGTAACACTGAGACACTTGAACTTCAAAACTCGGAACATTTATGTTATAATATCCATACTCGCCTATAGTTATCTCATCATTTGGAGTAAAATCCAACCTACTATTATTGTCTTTTATTATTTCAATATTATAACCAGAAGGAAATGGGGAAGAAGCGTTAGCAAGTCCAACAAACTGCCTGTTATCTCCATCATATTTAGAAGTCGTAGGGCTATCTTCATCAGATTGTTTAATCCCACCACCTTCAAAAATAGTAAATAAATTAACATCTTGAGCAGGAATAGCCCCTCCTGAAGAAGGAAGTGTCTTTGTTCTTTCAGTAACAAGTTTATATTCTAAAGAAAATTCATTCTCTCTTTCTTGTACATTGTTGTATTTAAAGTTAGGTAACAACCATACTAATTGCTTAAACATATCTGAATCCATAAAAGTAGAGGATATGCTATATCCTAATTTTTGAAATATTGCAACTATTGTTGTTTTTACCCAAACTGCAGGTCTCCAATCTGCCGAAGGTGAAGGGGTATTATAACTACTCCCACTATCAAAAAAACCACTATAACCTTTTTTATTTGGTGAGCCTGTTTCATTATAATCATAGGCAGTATCTAAAAGTTGTATTGTGTTAGGGTCGCCATTCGCATTGTAGTTACCATAAGAAACTACAGGGTAAACTATTGGAGATGTTGAAGAGTCGCAATTTTCATCAGCCCAAGTTGTAGTTATTTTTGCTTTATTATATTCAAGTTGGCTTCCTGCACTACCCCACAAACTATAACCATCAGAAAATGATTCATTCAAATATTTACCTTCTAAATCTTTTGCCCAACTCAAGTTGTTGCCATAAAAAACGCAATCATAACTATTAGGGGTTTCTCCATATCCTTCAATACCAGTCACTTTAAGCCTCCCAGTTAGAGAAAAGAAGTCATCAACTGATATTCTACATTTTCTTGAAGATGATATATGCTCACCATTATATAATGAATTTGGATTAAACTGATGTTTTAATATTTTATTGTTGTTTTTTGTAGCAGGAATTTTAAAAGTCTTACTGAAATTTCCACTTGTAGATGTTATATTTTTTATATCTGATATTTGAAACGTCAAAGCAAGAGGAAAGTCAGTATGGTCAGAAACATCTAATCTACCAACAATACTATCTTCCCAAACAATACCATCTAATCTAGTTACACTTACGCTAATTGTGCCTGAGTTTGTACCCCTTCCAAAAACCCTAAGTTTTCCTGTTGTTGTAATAGTAACATCATCTTCTATAGTGGTGTTTCCAGAGGCTCTAAAAGTTTGCCCTATTCCGTTTGCTATATTTCCTGTAATAGAGGCAGATATTCCTATGTTTGATGTTCCATCACCACTATAATTTGTTATTACAATTTTTATTCTATATTTAGACCCTGCCTGTAAGGTTTCTGTAATATCTTCATAAAACTTTGTGTTTGACGAACCATCACCACTCCAGTTAGCCCTCTGATTGTTTATAGTAGATAGAGACCATCCTGTGGCTGCTGTACCTGCAGAAAAATCAACTAAATTTCCCCCTACTCCATAAACATAATCTAATACTTCAATTTTTACTGACATCTATTAGTTTCTTTGAGTTATTGTTTTGTGTGACAGCGTGTATTGTATATTGTAACTAACTAGCCCTTGCTCTTGATTAACAGTTTCAACGTCACTATTTGTTATTATAACAGGTATATACTCCTTGTCTGATGGTCTTAGATAAGGATTCATTTCTTTACCCACTTTAGTCGCTTCCGTTTCCATTTCAATCCATACATTTGGAGACAGCATCATTTTTGCTAACCATTTAGAATCTGTATCGTTTAAAGGCTGAGTATAAACACTAAAACTTTTTTCTGCATTAACATTCATAACTTCTCTCCCCCCTTTATATATATCTCCACCTCTCATAGTGTCTGAAATATAGTCAGTGTTCGCTAAAGCACTCCCTTGACTAGTATCATTTTGATACCAAGTTCTATCTGTAGAGTTTCTCTCTATCACGTCTCTATTTATTGAGTAAACTTCAGTAATATTTCTTTTTGCAGTATAACTATCTATTGCCCCTAAGTCATTCAGCCAATGGAATCTTACAAATGGATAGGCAAGTTTTTCATCCTCTCTATCTATAGTGTAATACCTATATTCAGACGTTCTTCTTGTGTTTGCTGGAAGAGTAAAAGAAAATCTACTTATACTAACCCTGTAATATGCAGTTGATGATGTTATTTTACTACCACTATAAGTTGTCCAATAAGGAAATGAAGCACTACCATCATCATTATAAGACTTGCAAACAGCATGGTTATTAATAAAAGAAGGTGATATATTTTGAGTAAACATACTGTCTTGTGCTTTTCTTATATGTTTTTTGCCTGACGAAGAGTCTACTGCTGTAATAAAATTACTCTCAAAATCGTTTAAATAAAAAGTGTTTTCTGAAGAGCCATCACTAGTAAACGTCTCTACTTTCATGCCTATAGCCCTAATCTTGTTATTTCCTGTACCTCCTATGTTATTAGAAGATGCGTTTCTAAAGTAGAAGTTTAAGCACTCTGCAGCCTCATCTGTTCTTATTGGTTTTTTAGAAGGTGGTGCTGAAGAGTCAGAAGATTCGTTGTTATATCTTGAGAAAAATTTAAACGCTTGATATACACTTGCAGTTACTGTTTCGTTCATTTGCCTAGAAGAATAAAAAAGACCATCTTGTTCAAATTGGTTTACAGAATTGATTATTGAGATAATCTCTGAAGTCTTTTCATCAGACTGAGCCTCTAATATATCTCCAGTTGTATTTATTATATATGGCAATGCTCTTAGCCTTAGCCTTCTCCATGTGCCATTTTTTGACACATTGTAATTACTCACAGGGTCTCCCATACTTGCATTGTTTGATATAACATTGTCTTGCTTTATTTGCCCTCCATTCATACCTCCATACTTGTTGCTCTGCCAAGTACCTTTGCCTATAGGACACAAACTGTAAGATAATTCATCTGCTACAATATTACTAACATCTACTGTGAATCTATGCCCTTCGGCAGCAGCATCTGTATCAAATCTTTTATTTGCTATGTCTCTTGTTTTAGTTATTTCTGCAATCTTTTCCCAACCATTAATATTTGCATCCTCTACACTAATGCATACCTCTACAATAAACTTTATATATATACAATCTCCTGTTGTGGTTGTTCCATTTGTTTCAGAAGCCTCATCTGCTTCTGTTATTCCTGATTTAGTCCAAACAATTTGGTATCTTAAAGGGTCGTTTGCACTTTTTATATAGTTACTTTTGTTTTCAAAAAAAGCACCTGCTAAATCACTGCTGCTTGACCCAAATGGTTGGAAACCCCAGTCTATATCTCCTAATATACTTGCCATATCTTAATATATTTTATATTTTGTGTTTAAATAATTTCTGATATCTAATTTTTCAGCATCTGTTATTTCTCTATTGTAAACTATTACCTCTTCAATGTTTGCCTTTGCAAAACCATCAGCAGTAGAAGCCCCTATACCGAAAGGTACGTCATTAAAACTTACTGGAATCCATCCAAATGAAGTTGTGACTTGAGCAGACTCATTGTTAAATTGAGATGTAAGTCTACCTGTAGTTCCATGAAGACTTGTTGCTATCATTCCGTAATCATTTGCATTTCCACTAGTTTGCAAATGTGATGCCTCTACCGAACCACTTTTTACATAAGAAAAAAGTTTATTGCTTCTAAAACCAACAACAATTCTTGATGATATTGCCGACCTAGTATAATCAAAAATAGGCTTTACATTTAATTGAGTGTCAACATGTTTTGCAACAGTAAAGATAGTGTAACTTGTTGCAGATATAGGGCAGTTGTCACTTGAGCCCATGCTATCATTTATACCATCAAAAGATAAATATGTTTTATCATTAGCCCCATCATAACCATACCTTAAAGGTTGTTTGCCCTTTGATGACTGTACCACACTATTACTATTACCTGATTGGTCAGCCCAAGCACTTACTGCTTTTGTTGGTATATCAAATGTAACACCACTATCTGCTTTCAGCCATATTACTAAGTCAGAAAAGTCAGATGGGTATTTAGATACTGGTCTAAAGCATTTAGTGAACGCACTCATAGTAAAAGTAAGTTTTAATTGCACTAGCCTGTCATTTGCAACTTCTTTTACTCTTTCTATCTCTATACTTTCATCATTTAAGTAAGCATCTACTGTTACATCTTGGTAGTTTTTCAAAACAAAATCTAGCCATTCGTTAGCCAAGTCTTGTAAATTATCCCACCTTTTTTGTAGTGTTACTACAGATTGTGCTGCTTGAGAATATAAATTATAAAAATTTATTTCAAAAGTATATTCTTCTCTTCCATTATAAATTAGTGGTATTGTAGACTCTGGTGGCTCTATAAGCATTAATGGGTATTTAGCGTCATGGTCTTGGTTTATTTCACCTTCATAACCAAACTTAACATCTCCATAAGTCCATTTGCTTTCAAATACCGATACTATATCTGTTAATCTTGTTATTGCCATTGTTATAATGTTATGTTGTTTTTATTATGTATTTTTTCTTGAACAGCAGTTTCATAGTCATTTTTAGCAGTATTCCAACTTAAATAAGTTAAAACTTTATATAAGTCAGTTTTTTTAACACTTTCAATATGATTTTCTCCATCCATTTTAAATATATTTTTTTCTGCTACCATATATAAACTATTTAACCATCCGTATGGTTTTATGAACTTGTTGTAGAGTCCAATTGTAGAAACTCTGTTTTTGCCTGTTCCAACTCCTCCTCTGTTTTGCCCAAAAACATTTGGAAAGTCCTTGTTAATTTTACGCTTTGCATAGTCAAAAAAAAACTGAACTCCCATACTATGTCCATTGATAACTCCTTAAACTTTTCAGTTTTTGATGGTATGGCATCATCATCATACTCCTCTCCTACTGCTCTGCATAGTATTGCCATTTGTTCTGGTAAAACATCAAATCTACCATGTTTCATTATATTAATTGTACTATCTAGGTGTGTAGACTCTATATAATCCCCAAAAGTGTTTCTTTTTAAAAATTCTTTTGGAAAGTAATACGTTTCCCCATCTAATTCAAATTTATCTGTTCCCTGTGGCTTATATTCTTCTAATGCCCCTGAAAATGCAGTAATAGCACTATTTACACTGTCAACATCTAATTGTTCCATCTCATTCGCCTTTAAACCAGTTAAATACATAAATATATCTCTATTTAACTTTAAAAGTTCCACTTCAGAGTGTTCTGCCTCTATAACATTGCCATCATCATCTCTTTTGTTGTATTTATTTATTATAGCATAAAGACCACACCAATAATTCAACTTCATGTCTTTCCACTCAGTTGGAATGTCGTAATTCTTGTCTTGAATTTTAATTTGTATCATATTTAATTATTATTTGTTATATTACCAAAAATTTCTTTTATTAAGCGATTTTCTTCTGTTTCATCTATTAGAATGTCTGCTAGTTCACCAGTTGTATCTTCGCAATACAAGCCTATCTGTTCTAAATGATTCTTTAACTCTGAATCGTTCTCTCCATCTTTTAATGCAGTTAAAAACCCAATAGCAGTATAAAATGACATATTAGGAATCAAAAATAAAAATTCTGCTACAGCCCCCTTGTCACAATTCTTTTTACTAACAACAGTGCTGTAAAAATTATTAGAATACATATATATTGAGTTTAATATAGTTAAATAATCTTGAAACTTTCCTTCTTGTGTATTTTCAGTTGCAAAATACATTAGTTTCTTAAAACTTTTAATATGCTTCTTTATAATTTCCTCATGCTCTGCATTTAAGTAAATCACCTCTTTATCTTTCATAATTTTTTGATAATTATTCAAAACGCAACAAATTTACGTTTATAACTCTAAATTTTTTCATAGTTTTTAAACAAACTGAAAAATTAATCAAAATATACTATTTTGCCAGTTCTATTGCCCCAAATCTCTTTATTTACTGCCATAACTAAGCAATCTACCATATCATCATGCTTTGCTGCAGGAAATTTAGTTAATTGGTCTAAAAACTCTTCGTTCCATTTTCCATTTAATAAACTTACTCTCCCACTTTCAAGTGAAGCACTAATATCACTTACCCTAGCCACTTTGTCTTTTGTTGGTGGCTTATCCTCTTTTACATTAAGACCTGTTTCTCTAATTAGTGTTTGCACTATAGATTTACCAGATGCTTTAGGCTCTACATATATTCTACTCTTATTTGTATATCCATTCTTTTGCACCCACTCAGGAATGAACTTTACTAATTCTGGAAATTCTTTTCTAACATTTACGCAGTCTACTATCTGCCACATATTATCTACATAGGTATATGCTAATAATGCAGATGGGTCGTTCTTTTGATTTGCAGTATATGCAGGGTCTATTATAAAATTGACCTTTGCTTCTTTTTTATATTTATCTATCCT
>TARA_R100000654_G_scaffold2023_1_pt1 | contig 19269 bp, 25 predicted proteins | sample TARA_R100000654 | Tara Oceans TARA_R100000654 (sample SAMEA2622473) | marine metagenome | biome: marine biome (ENVO:00000447); feature: surface water layer (ENVO:00002042); material: "saline water (ENVO:00002010), including plankton (ENVO:xxxxxxxx)" | depth 5 m
AAGGGGCTTCGGTCCCTTTTCTACTACTATCATAAATAGTGTGCCGCTAAACGCGGTCACTTGCGCGGCGTACCCGCGCTAAGAAAATAGAGTCCTCGTTCCTCGGACACAGTTTTATGGATCTCGGCTCCTCGTTCCTCGTCGCCTCGAACCGGGAATTTCGGCGCGTGGGGCCGCAGGGCCGCAGAGCCTCGATCACTGGGCCTCGGACCCTGATAATATATCAGCCGCGTGGGGCCGCAGAGCCTCGAACATCGAACCTAGATCCTCGAACCGTTGGCCCACGGTGCTACTGAGACCTTTTTCTAGCAAATCAGGCCCTTGGCACCCTTCAAACAAATGTATGTGCCTCGTTGAGAGGTGCTTGACCAAGAAAAAGGATGCACCTCCTCGAGCATAATACGCCATATGCCACGCTATTTGATGTGGAGAAATTTTTATTGCATTGTTTTTCACTGTTTTTAGTTCGATCCATAAAGGTATGTGATCCCATATCATATGGATATCAGGAACACCGCCTCCGTGCTTGTTCTCAATCCTCGTTGCGAAGCACTTCTTCGGCAAGTTCTGCCGTATTGTGTTCCAAAAGTTCGCCTCTGGTCCCTTGCTCATTTGGTGTGATATCCTTGTATTCTGCCTCAAGTTGGAATGCTTGTGGGTATTGTTTTCTCAGTGCATCGAGCCGCGCCACAATCTGGTCTCTGGTCATCTGGTCAACGGTGTTGATGTTCTCGCGTCTATCGATGGTCAATCCACCCAATGCAGATCTTATTTTCTCTGCGTTGATAGCCGCTGAAAAATGCCCGGCCTCTTCTGCCCCTCGAGATAATTGATGCAGTCTCTCGAGTTGACCAATTGTGGTCACTCCATATCTCCGTTCTCTTTCCTGTCGAAGCTCTTCGATGTGCTCGACAACATGTGGATAGTCTCGACCATTCAACAAAACGGATGCTCTTTCGTTTGCCAGTTCTGGTGAGTACCCTGCCTGTCTCGCACTTTCGGCATTCGAATAGATGCCCTCGACAATGTGCCTTGCGAAAGTCATCTGCCTGTTTGTCAACTTTCGCTCGTGTTTTTCTTCAATATCTTTTTTGGTCACTGCATTAGTTCTCCTAATGGTATTTACCGTATTAATACCGTATTAATTTCTGTTGTCTATATTACGTTTTTTACACCCAACACCCACTTTTTTTCATTTTCAAAAATCGACTCAGGGCATATTGCAGGATTTAATACACCTGTAACGTATTATAATACGCTCATAATACGGTTGGGATATGGGTGTTAAGTCTCTGTATACAAACAGTTTATCGTTCCATAATACGTTTAATACGCTGTTTCGACGTTTTTCAAAAACTTTTTTTATGTAAAGGGGGGGTCAAAAAGTATTATATGAAACTTTTTTTATTTTTTTTATCAAATCAACTTGACAAACCTTTGACAAGTCCCCATATGTGTAAGACGCAAGAGGAGTATTTAAAAAATGTTAGTAGTAGATTGTTTGGAAGAGGGGACCATGGTCCTAGATTGGAACCCCGAGAAGTACAAGACCAAGGCAGGTGCTGCCAAAGGTTTGTACAAGGCACTGCGTAAGTGGTGCAAGGACGTAGGTATGACGCCCGACATCGAGGTTCGTATCGACAGCCCAGAGCAGAACGAGGCTCGAGGTTACGGTAGGTTTTGGCGTGTTGGTTTTGAGGCAGGGCCATACCAGTGGGGCATACATGCGTCATTGCAGATGCCTCATTGTAAGTGGGGCTTTTGTGAGCCGTACTATAGTTTTGATTTACAGTTTGTAGAGTAGGGGGAAGTAATGAGATTATACTATGATCAAAAAGGTGGTTGGGCAGGGACTCAATCGGATGCCAAGAAAGCTTTTGGCAAAGACTGGTGGGAGATCGATGTTCCTACTTCAAAGGCCGAGCTTCTTGAGTTTTTAGACAGGCACAATTGTTTGCGAGATCCAAACCTCGAGCACAAGTCGGATGAAGAGCAATACTGGGACAAGCTTGAGACTGACGTAAAGTCTCACCCTCAGTCATGCAGTGCCAACCATGAGTATCGAGATCCGAATGCCTATGATGTTCGGGATGTGGTCTTGAATTGTGACCGCAAGCATTTGGGTTCAGCACTGGGCGCGATTATCAGTCGGTTACATGATGAATTGGGGGACGTGTAATGGATAAGAAACTTTATAATGTGTCGCGTATGTACACGGTCACTCGAGTAGCCGAGGTGTTGGCTTCTGATGAAGTCGAGGCCGAGCGTCTTGCTCGAGAGAACGATGGTGATTTGTTCTGGAAGGAATACGATGGTGATTACATCGAGGATGTAGATTTTAATGTGGAGGAGTGGGAATAATGCAAGAGTATCATTTTTGGTTGGAAAGTGATTATGGTGCCTCGTTCGGTATGATCGAGGCCCAGAATGAGGGAGAGTTCTACAGAATTCTCAAGGAAGATTACAAACAAGACATTGGTGCGGACGGTGCGTTTGACTGCCCGATTACTGGTGATGAAAAATTTTTAGATTGGGGGGTGTAATGCCAAATCATTGTTATCAAACTGTTACTTTAAAATCCCACAACGGATTAAGTTCTGGTCAGCCTGACATAATTCGATGTTTAAATCGGGAGCTATCGGATCGAAAGAGAGAACGGTTCTGTGATGTTGTGTCACCGATGCCACTTCGAACATACTTGTTGCCCGAGGTGGACGAGACTGAGAAGTATGGCTTCAAGGCAACGACCCCTGCTTGGTACAACTGGCGTCTCAAAAACTGGGGCACCAAGTGGGACGTGTGCGAGGTCATCATGATCGAGGACAACTTACGTTTTGAGGATGAAGCAAAGACGTGGTTCACGTTTCAATGTTGGACGGCGTGGGGTCCACCTATTCCGATATGGAAGAAGCTCCACAACATGGGGATCGAGGTCCGTGCTTATTACGAAGACGAGGGCATGGACTTCAAAGGGGAGTTTATTGACGGAGTAGACAAGGCATGGAGACCGCACATCGATGAGGTCATAGAGGAGGATGAAGCATGCAGGTACAAGTAATAGTCAGTCAAACGTTGGAGGGTGAAGTGAACACCTACGTTTGCAAGAACAACCACGTTGCCAACCTTTGGTACATCGATCAGACGCTCGAGTCAGCGAGAGAATATCTCAATGGGTACGAGTACGATGAAGAGGATCCTGAGTTTGGTGCGTTGCAACAATTGATCGAGGACCTAGAGACTGGGTACTACGACGGTGTTGCGAGGATGGCTTGGGATGCTTGGATGGTTCTGTGTGATATTATCAAGGACGATCAGCCTGAAGGGTTGGAGATCGAGTGCTATCAGGCAACGGTTCTTGAGGATTGGCAGGTGTCAAAATGACGGATCGTGAAATGGAAGACATGTTGGATGAGATATTCCGCAAAGTATTTAAGGAGGATTGGTAATGGGAAGAGTAAAAGCTTGGATGATGGATCGGGAGGATCGAGCCTCAGACCGTGGGGCCGCAGACCGATACTATGGTAGACAGCCAGAGCCACATATCTGGTTGGATAACATCGGCAAGAACGTTGTGTCCGAGGTCGATATGACCGAAGGTGAAGTTAACGCATATTTTGAAGGATGGTGGAATGAAGAAGACAGAAAAGACTGGGGATGAAATGGTGGGCAATCACATGCCTGACACAATAAGTGAATTCGTGTGGGCAATATCGGGGTTAACTCGTGTTATAGGTGAAGAGTTCACCACCTCTACAGACGAGGGTCGCGTTGTTTCGTGGTCCGATGGTGAAAGTGGATACTTCCTGACGCTTGTGATGGATGACACCAGTGGTTGTCATGCGTTGATCGGCGATCATTTGAAGGATCCACAGAAGACCTACGCATCGATAGGGTATTGTTTCTACCACAACATAAGCATTGAGTTGGCGTGGAACGTGGATGAAGATGAAGTAAAGAAGGAGACAATGCAATGACGACATTCGCAAAGGAGCTACCGATCTTGGAGTTTGTGATCAATCAAGATTATCCTTTCGAACCAGTGTTGAGGTTCTCGGAAGAGTATCTCAACTCAAGGGATGTCGCACCAACCAACAAGCTGATGATGCTTGTGGGTTTGCGACAGCACCTCGAAGAGAAGATGTTAGACATGTACATCGAATGCAAAGATGACATGCCAAAGCATTTGTTCGAGGGCATGATGAGAGCAATGGATCCAAAGGCTTTGGGTTCATTACAAACAGCAGAAGCACTGCTTAACAAGATAGAGAAAAAGGAGAAATAATTTGTATCAAATATCTTGGTTTAAAACGGAGGACGGTAAGGTCTCCGAGAAGGATTGGATAACCTTCGAAACATGGGAGGAGATGGAGAAACATCTATCGATCCTGCCAAAAGAAAACGTGATGATGTCTATGGTGTGTCGAGAAGACTTTGACTTACCTGATGATCCGTTTGAGAAGGCCGCATGGTTCGATAACATGATGGGTTTATTTCCGAAGAACATGAGCGACTCGGAAATCATGGCTACGATCATGTCTATCGCCCAGAAGTATTGGACAAGTAATGACATGAAAACGGCGGCTGGGTTGATGCTTAAAGCATCAAAAGAAAATTGGATAGAAAAACTAGGAGGTCATTCAAAATGTCAGATACATTAACTAGCGGAGAGCGACTGCTCAATGAACTGGGGCGTGACATTGGAACCTCTAAACAGTTGGCGGATCGAACAGGGATCAAAGTATCCACGGTTCGATACTACATGTCGAAGTTTCACAAGGAGGGAAAGATCGAGGTCAGCCATACTTACGAGGTTGGTAACCCCTGCTATGTTTGGCGGTTAGTCGATGCCTAGGCTTATAAGCGTGGGTCCGCAAGGTCGGAGAAAGACATTGGATTTGTACTGTGAGGACTGCCAGTTCGAATGGGAGGCCGCACAGTTTCCGATAGATGTAGAAACCTTGGAGCAACTGACCAAGTCTCTATGTGTTATTTGTCATGGAGATAACATCAGTGTTTTCGAGACAAGTGTGGAGGATCCGAATGTCCGAGAATCCTGAATACCTAACCCCGTTTCAACGGGGTCAGGTTGATTTTTTAAAAAGAGAGGTGAACCGATGGATTGATGAATCATTGAAAAGAGACGCGGACGATGATGCCGCGCAGCGTTTGTTTCACGCGAGGCGTGAACTCAAACGATACGTTGAAGAACTTAGATCAATAGGGAAATTGATATGATGCACGGATTATTACAAAAAGTAAAAGCGGGAGTAGTGAACGTTATCTACTCTGAATTCATGGAGGGACCGGGCGCAGCGTTCGGTCTGCTCGAAGACGGAACCAAAGTTTTCATTAGCCCAAAAGTTTATGGGGGATATGTGCCCGAAGTGGGTGACACAGTGGAGTTAGTCATTGTGCCAAACCACCCGGATCATAGAGAAAAGACTGACCACAAAGCTGTGGCTTGCAAATTTGTATGTTCTCTTGAGGTTACATCGCCTGAAACTATTGTGCCTGTCAACAAAGAACCAACGCTCGAAGAAAAGATACTGGATGTTCTCGACGGATGGTGTGATGACAATGGAGACTGGATTCCAATGACAACACGTCAGATTTGTGACGAGTTGGGAAGTAGCTATGGTGTAGCCGCAGATATTCGAGATGAACTATCGAGGTTACATAAGTCTGGTAAAATCGTAAAAGCTGATATAAGGTCCACGGAAAAGCAGAAGCGTGTTTCTCTTACTCTGTGGGCGTACACGTTGCATGCGTTCACCTATGGTATGGAGGAGAATGAACTAGATGAGGCAGTGGAAGTACACAGTTAAAGATTATCAGAAGCTAGCCCTCGAGGGGTACACCCTTGCGGAGACAGCAAAAGAGTTAGGTGTTTCTTCGCAAGCGGTGTACGATACCGCCAAACGTCACCAATTAGTTTTCGCTAGAAAGGATAAACGTGGTGGATTCAGATTACGAACAGATCCTGAAACGTTTGATGGAACAATCAGCGGTGAAAGAAAACGCCGCAGCCCGGAAAAGATGGGGGATATCGGGTGGGCCGGATACAATCACGAAGTCTGCCCAACCTGTCATCAAAGAGTCAAAAAACGAGAAGAGAATTAAGGCTCTACAAAAGCAAGTTGATCGTTTGCTAAAAGAAATAGAGAGTCTTAAATAAAAAGGGGCCGCAGTCTTGCGGCCCTTTAGTTTACTGAGGTGCATTTATTTTAAATGCAAGCAGTGTAAGGCACCGCAAGAGTAACAGAAATTATTTTTCTGGCAAGAATTTTTTATTTACCCAGTCAGGTCCTTTTCGATACCCTCGAATATCGACAGCCGACATGCGTGACCATCCTCGAGAGAATGCCCGGGCAACATCGATGTCCAGCCCGGTTAACTTTGCAATCTCTTTTGCTGTTGTTTGTTCGGATGCATAACCAGTGCACCGTTCTTCGAGGAGCTTGGTTATTTTTTTGGGGTCATAGTCAGCCATTGACGTGCCTCTTCTCCTAATACTTTCGCACCGATGTCGATCTTAGCCCGGAGAGACTTGACGATTTTTTCATCGATGGACCCCTCGGTTATCAGATCAACATAGGTCACTGGGTTGTGTTGTCCAATCCTATGTGCCCGATCCTCAGATTGCATCCGAGTTTCGAGGTTGAAGTCATTAGCATAGTAGACCACGAGATTAGCTTCCGTCAATGTTAGCCCGTACCCGGCGGTTGCCGGGTTGCCAACAAAGAACCGAAGGTTCGAGGGCGACTGAAAGTCTTGCACGATCCTGACCCGTTCATCGTCCGGGGTGTCACCGTAGTAAGAAGCAGCCACGCCCGGGCCAAACTTCTTGTTGATCATTTCTACAATCTGTTGGATGTCGTATCTGAATCTCGACCAGATGATAGCCTTGCCGTCGTGTTCTTCGAGGATCTCTTCCAATGCGTCCATACGCTTCGATGGAAAGGTAACCATGTCACCCTCGTCTGTCTTCAGGTGCCCGGACAAAATTTGTTGGAGACGTAGTAGCTGTGTAATAACAGCCGGGGCAGATGTCATCTCGCCATCCTCGAACAGAACCATAGCGTGTCGTCTCAGACTTTCGTACATCTCGAGTTGTTCTTTGGTGGTCGATACATATCTGACCGTGTATGATTTTTCTGGTAGATCCAGACAATCTTTTTTCAGGACTCGATACGAAAACTCATCGATCATTCTTGTTAACTCTTCGAGGTTTCTGAATCCTATGATCTGATTGAAAGACTGAGCACCCATCTTTCTACGTTGCAACACAGCGTATCGAGCTTGGAATGCGTAGAAGGAATCGTATCTCAACAATCCCTTTTGTAAAAACTCTGCCTGTGAAAAAATATCCAAAGGACTTTTTGTAATCGGAGACCCAGTCAACAATCTTTTGTACTTGAACAACTGAGAAATATTTGTCAAAGCTTTGGTGCGTTTGGCTTTGTGGTTCTTGATGGTCGTTGATTCATCGATTGCAATCATACCTCTTTGTCCAAACGCACCACCCAACCACTCCCCGGCTTTCCTACCTTTGACAGATGAAAACGCTTCGACGTTCATGACAAATATTGTCAGTCCATCGAACTTGTCTTTGACCGAGCGCATCTCTTCCCGTTGCTTTTTGTTTGGCCCGGCTACCCACCGAATCACACGAACAGGAACATCGTCTGACATGTGCTCCGGGATTTCTTTCGATACCCAGTTGCGATACACACCTTTTGGTGCAATGATCAAAGCAAAGTCTAGCTCTCCTTGCATGTGCAGCATGCCGATGTTGTCGATCAGGACCTTTGATTTACCTGTCCCCATCTCCATAAAGTAACCAAAAAACTTGCGTTGTCCACCAAGATCCAAAGCAGTCTTTTGATGTTTATATGGTTTTGTTTTAAATTTGTACTTGTAATCCATCCAGTTCTTCCTATATAGTCCTATACATGGACCGTTTGGTTCGAAATTTCAACCCTGAAGAGGAAAAAACTTATCATGACTGATATATTTGAAGACTACTTCGATGAGAGCGAGGCACTTGCTCAAATCGATTCGGGAACAGGAAAGCAACTCAGTGATCTTGTTCGAACACTTCGCAACGTCGAGAAGCAAATCGAGGATGCGGAGCTTCACATGAAAGCATTGAAGGCTGAGAAGCACAAGCTTTCTGTGGAGAACATACCCTCACTTATGGACGAGATGGGCGTTGAGCGTCTTGATGTCGATGGTCTGACTGTCGAGAGAAAGATGATGGTGCATGCATCTATACCAAAGGACCGTAAGGATGAGGCATTCGCTTGGCTGCGTGACAATGGCTTGGACGACATTATCAAGAACGACGTGACTTGTTCGTTCGGCAAGGGCGAAGACAATGTGGCAGGAGATGTTGTTGGTATCCTGCAAGAGAAGGGTTTTGATCCACAGACCAAAACTCATGTTCATCCATCTACTCTCAAAGCGTTCGTTAAGGAACGTGTGACAGAGGGTAAACCGATTGACCTCGATATGTTTGGGGCATTCATAGCTAACGCAGCACAGATCAGGAGGAAAGCATAATGGCAAACGCTGTAGCAAAAAAGAAAGAGACATCCGTATCAACGGAGATCATGGACGACATACTTGAATTTGCAGGGGACGGTGCAGTCTTCGAAAGCTCGGAGATGCAAATACCTTTCTTGAGAATTCTTCAGGCATTGTCACCACAGTTGAACAAGAAGAAGCCGGAGTATATCGACGGTGCATCTTCCGGGGATATGTTCAACACAGTGTCTAATCAGTACTGGGATGGTGAAACAGGTGTCGTGTTGATTCCATGTTACCAGACTACGAAGTATCTGGAGTTCACACCTCGTGAACAGGGCGGTGGTTTCCATGGGGAGATTGCTGCTAACGATCCTATTCTCCAAAAGACTGAGCGCCAAGGCGCGAAGGAATTGTTGCCTAACGGTAACGAGATGGTGAAGTCAGATCAGCACTACTGTCTAGTTGTTGACAAGGACGGTGCGTTTCAGCCTGTCGTCGTGGACATGAAAGCGACACAGCTAAAGGTTAGCCGTCGTTGGAAGACACAGATCGCTATGCAGAAAATCAAACACCCGAAGACCGGGCAGATGGTTACTCCGCCTGTGTACGCGACTATGTGGAAGTTGACTACAACTGAGGAAAGCAATGACCAAGGTTCGTGGGGCAACTACCAGATAGAAAAATTCGATCTGGTTAAAAACCGTGATCTGTTGCTCGAGGCCAAAGCGTTCCGTGAGAGCGTGGCTGCGGGTGAAGTGAAAGCTGCTCCTGAAGAGACTCCCCCCGAGTCTCAGAAAAAGGAGGACGATTCGATACCGTTCTAAGCAGCTTTGGGGGGTGGAGTTTTGTGTGACCGAGTCCGGGCCGCGTCCGACACCACCCCCCACCCTTCACAACAGGAGTAACCCATGTCAGCAGCAGAACAGATGTTGGCGGTCTTCGAAGGATCACAGAAAGGCCACGGTGCCACGAACGTGGGGCGCATTGGCAGAAACGGCAAGGCGGATGCCAAAAGTTTCGTGATTCGAGAAACGCTGACAGCAGAAAAAATGCAGGGGCACATCGACGGAGAGCAGGGGATCGGTTCGATACCGATTCGTTCTGGTGATGTGTGTAAGTTTGGTGCTTTGGATATCGACGTGTACGATCTCGATCACAAAACGCTGAACAAAAAAATACAGGATCTAAAGCTACCGCTACTGCATTGCAGATCAAAGTCAGGCGGTGCACATTTATTTTTATTTTTGAAACACTGGGAACCTGCGGCATTGGTCCGTGAGTTGTTGTCTGAGATGGCGTCAGCCATAGGGCACTCTGGTTGTGAGGTGTTTCCAAAACAGGATACGATTATCGAGGACCGGGGGGATCTTGGTAACTTTATTAACCTCCCGTACTACAAAGCGGAAGAAACCATGCGCTACTGTTTCAATAAAAAGGGTAACGCTATGTCACTGGATCAGTTTCTAAAAGCAGCAGAAAAGTCTCGAGTATCGATGTCCGAGTTGACGGAGATGGAGTTCGGTGGAGAGCGCATACACTTCAGTGATGGGGCGTACTGCTTGGAGTTGATCTCGAGCTTGGGCAAGGTCACAGAAAACAGAAACATTTTTATGTTTGCGGTGGGCGTGTACTGCCGCATGAAATGGTCGGACGACTGGAAGTCACACCACGAAGAGTACAATCGTATCTTATGTGAGCCACCCCTCCCGGCCTCGGAGGTTATGCAACTACAGAAATCTCTGGAGCGCAAAGAGTACTTCTACCAGTGTGACGTGTGTCCACTGAAGGACCACTGCAACAAAGACATATGCCGTACCAGAAAGTTTGGCATAGGCGAGGACGCTCCTGACTCAGCCCGAATAGATGGACTTACTATCATGCAGTCAGAGCCTCGATTATATTTCATGACCGTCGATGGTGGTCGATTGGTCCTATCGACAGATCAACTACAGCATCCAACACTGTTCCAACGTGCGTGTATGGAGCAGCTAGATATAATGCCACCAGTGCCAAAGCCATCGGTATGGCAGAAAACAATCAACGGAATGATGCAGACAGCTACAAAAATCCCGGTCTCGGAAGAACTTACATACTCTGGTCAGTTTCGAGAGCACCTGAGAAATTTTTGTACAAGCCGTATTCGAGCTATGTCTCCAGAGGAGATGGAGCTTGGAAAACCATGGACCGAGAAGGGGCTGACCAAGTTCCGTATCGAGGCTCTCATGGAATACCTGAAGAACCGAAGCTTCACACAATACACGAGGGCACAGGTTCAAGATCAACTTAAACAAATGAATCATAACGAGGAGTGCCATGGCACACGGAATATCAAACGCGAGGACGGCAAGTACACGTCGATCCGTGTGTGGTGGGTTCCTGCATTTGATGACGCTGACATAGAGATTGACGTAAAGGAGGATAAGTATGAAGTCCCGTTCTAAGCTCTTAAAGGTCGGAGAGGTTTCAGAGTGGCTGAACGTCTCGAGATCAACCATTTATAAATGGGTAAACGAGGGAGAATTTCCCGAGCCTGTCGTTCTTGGACAGGATGACGGCAAGCGCAGCGCAAGCCGTTGGAAAGAAGACGAGGTTGTTGACTGGTTAGAAAGCAGACCTCGAGGCGTACAGGAATGATACCCAACGCCGAGATTATCTTTGGCCCCCCGGGCTGCGGAAAAACCTACACGCTGATGGAAGAGATCGAGGAAGCTATGCGCCTCGGCACACCGCCTGATCGTATTGGTTACGTTTCGTTTACACGGAAAGCTATTCATGAAGCCGTGTCTCGAGCCTGTGTTAAATTCAACGTAGATCGAAAAGATCTGCCATGGTTCAGGACGCTGCACTCTTGGGCCTTCAATGGACTCAATCTTGCAACCAAAGATATGCTTGGCCCGGAAGACTGGGACGTTCTTTCTCGAGAACTTGGTTTAAAGTTCCGAGGTGCAAGTGCCGTGAGTCCAGACGATGGCATGTTGATACCTACAGCCTTGGACAGTGGAGACGTGTACCTACAGATGGAGAACAGATCTCGATATCGAATGATTAGTATAGAGAAAGAGTTCAACGAGGTAGCCAACCATGCACTGCATTTCTTTCAGCTGCGGAAAGTAGAAGCAGAGCTACAGGCGTATAAGTCAGCTACCAACAAGTTTGATTTTGCAGATCTAATAGAAAAGTATGTAGAGATAGGAGATCCGCCTCGACTCGATCTGTTTATTGTTGACGAGGCACAGGATTTAACACCACTGCAATGGGAGATGGTGTTCGAGATTGCTCGATGCGCCAAGCGTGTGTTGATCGCCGGGGATGACGATCAGGCAATCCACAGGTGGACAGGGGTCGATGTCAAAAGATTCCTGGGGGCATCAGATAACTTCAGAGTTCTTACCCAAAGCTATCGTATGCCAAAGGTTGTACACGATCTGTCACAGAAAGTTGTGAAGCGTATATCGGTTCGAAGAGAAAAGGTTTTTAACCCAACAGATAACGAGGGACGTATCGACTGGGCACTGAATCCATACGATCTTGATTTAAGTCAAGGGTCGTGGACCCTGATGGCTCGTACTAATTCGTTTGTTCGAGAGTGGTCCTCACAGCTGTGGCTCGAGGGACATTTATTCTCGGTCAAGGGCAAGAGCAGCGTCAATCAAAAAGCAGCAGAAGCAGCGAAGATATGGAGACGACTACAGGCCGGGGAAGGTGTCGAGCTTCCTTCGATCAGAGCTTTGTACGAGTTTGTTCCGAAACAAGGAGACAAGGCCGTCGTAAAGCGTGGGTCCGCAGGACTGCTTGATGCAGCAGACCCGGAGGGTTTCCTGACCTACGACAGGCTTGTCAAGGACTTTGGCATGACAGCGTCTATTGATCGGGATGCCTTGGATGTGGCAAGATTCGGGGACAGTGAGAAGCGATACATACAAGCACTGGAAAGACGTGGAGAAGATATAACAGGAAATCCACGCATAAAGATCTCTACATTTCACGGAATGAAGGGAGGAGAGGACGATAACTGTGCCGTGTTCTTGGGTTCGACCAAGGCGTGTGTGGACAGTAAGTATCCTGACGATGAGCATCGAGCCATGTACGTTGGCTTGACGAGAACTAAAAACCGTCTGTGTCTCGTGGATACAGACCACAGATATAGGTACAAGTTATGAAACGTGATGAAGTATTAGATAAAGCCAAGGAAATAATTGGCGGACCAAGAGCAGAAGAGTATGGAGATTCATTCGAGAACTTTACTCGCATACTCGAGGGTTGGAACATCATTGTGAATGAAGCCCACAAACACCAAGGCTACATTACCACAAGGCATGTTGCCCTCATGATGATTTGGCTAAAGATGGCCCGACTTTTGAACTCGCTCGATAGCGAGGATAGTTGGATGGACATAGCCGGATATGCAGCACTAGGAGCAGAGTGCTGTGAAAACGAGGCAGATATCGAGAAAAGGTTAGATATTTTTAATGGCAAGAGACAGAAAAGATAAAAAGACAGTTGACCTACTGGCACGGATGGAGCTTGGGGAGTCACTAGATCCTGATTGGAACATACCCACAGAGTTTCCTGATCTAACGCAGTACAAAACAATTGCTGTAGATCTCGAGACTCGGGATCCAAACATCCAAACGCTTGGCCCGGGGTGGGCAAGAGACGACGGTAACATCGTGGGTATAGCTGTAGCAGCCGGGGATTATCAGGGATACTTCCCGATCCGGCACCAGAACGGTCACAATTTAGATCCAACGATGACAATGAAGTGGCTCAAGAAGCAGATGGCGACTCCAAACATTGACAAGGTTATGCACAACGCCACCTACGACGCAGGATGGCTCCGTGCAGAGGGGGTAAAGGTAGAGGGTAGGATTATCGATACAATGGTTGCAGCCCCACTGGTGGACGAGAACAGGTTCTCCTACAGCCTAAACAACCTAGGACGTGACTACATTGACATGCGGAAAGACGAGAGAATGCTCCGCGCAGCAGCCAAAGACTGGGGCATCGACCCCAAAGCAGACATGTGGAAACTGCCTCCGAAGTTTGTCGGTGCCTACGCAGAGCAGGACGCTGTCATGACGCTCAAACTCTGGGAGCGGCTTGGCATCGAGATCTCGTCACAGGACCTCAACCACATTTTCGAACTAGAGACAAGCTTGATTCCGTTGATGGTGGACATGCGAGAACGTGGTGTGCGTGTCGATCTGGACAAAGCAGACGTAGTTCGAGAGGAACTGAGGGCCAAGGTCAAAGAACTAAAGAAGGAGATCAAGCGCAAGACAGGCGTGGAGATCGAGCCATGGGCCGGAGCATCTGTGCTACAGGTCTTCGAGGCTTTGAATTTAGAATACCCAACCACTGAGGCCGGGGCACCGTCGTTCACCAAGCAGTATCTAAACAACCATCCGCACGAAGTATGCCAGATGATTGTGAAGCTGCGCGAGTTCGACAAGGCAGACAGCACGTTTATCGACTCGATCCTACGGCACGAGAAGAACGGACGGATACACACAGAATTCCATCAGCTTCGATCCGATGACGGTGGCACTGTAACCGGGCGATTTTCGTCATCCAACCCAAACCTACAGCAGATTCCTGCTCGAGACCCAGACATCAAGAGGATGATCCGTGGCTTGTTTATCCCTGAAGAGGGACAGAAGTGGGGGTCGTTTGACTACTCGAGCCAAGAGCCAAGGTTGTTGGTACACTTTGCAGCAAGCATGCCAGACAGTATGCGGCACCCGGTGGTCGATACAATCGTAGAAGAATACCACAAGGGAGATGTGGATCTGCACCAGATGGTAGCAGATCTGGCAAACATCAAACGCAAGGAAGCCAAGACAGTTAACCTTGGTATCATGTATGGCATGGGCGTGGGCAAGCTAGCAGCGCAGTTGGATATATCGACTGATGAAGCCAAGAACTTGATCGAGCAGCACAGGACAAACGTTCCTTTCGTTAAGCAGCTAGCCAGTATCGCTAGCCAGAGAGCCGAGGAGCAAGGTCAGATACGCACGTTGCTTGGACGTAAGTGCAGGTTTCATCTGTGGGAGCCGAAGACGTTTGGTTACAATAAACCGTATCCTCTCGAAGAGGCCAAGAAAGAGTATGGCAACATAAACAATCTGAAAAGGGCGTTTACTTACAAGGCGTTGAACAAATTGATTCAGGGTTCAGCAGCCGACCAAACAAAAAAAGCTATGGCTGATTGCTACAAAGAGGGACTTATTCCTTTGCTTACGGTGCATGATGAGTTATGCTTCTCAGTAGAGGGCGACGATCAAGCGCACAACATCAAGCACATAATGGAAAACGGGTTGTCGGATGTCTTGAAAGTCCCCTCTAAAGTAGACGATGAACTTGGCGATAACTGGGGTGAAGTTGGCTAGGTCCTACCTAGAGCATTTGCCAGAGCTTGTGTAGCCGGGTCATTTCCTAAGACAATCGGATTAACTTTAGCCGACGCTGTTTGCGTTGGTTGCGGAAGCTGTGGTGCGGGTAGAGAACTCAAAGGATCTAAAGTAAATCCCGGGGGCAAGGAAGATGGAGCGGGTGCAGGTGTAGGTGCCTGAACAGGATCCAGATTAAATCCCGGGGGAAGAGACGAAGGTAAAGGAGCCACTGGTCTTTCTTCCGATGGGTCAGATATAGCAAGAGGCTCGTTAATTCTTTCCGAAGACATACGGTTAAAGTCCTCAAAAGAAATGTCATTCTCTACAGAAATACGCCCTTCTGCGTTTCTCATCGCGTTAATGTCTTTGGCTAGTTCTCGACTAGCTGTTGTTGGAAAAAATCGACCATCCATAATCGCTCCAACTTCTTTACGACTAAGGTTTGCTTTGTTTATTAAATTTTTTCGTATCTCCGAATCAGATAACCCAAGCTCTCTGGCAGCTTGAATGTCTACATATAGCCGAGATTGCTCTCTGTACAGATTGTCCAGATACTTGGCCCATGCTTTAGTCATGTCTTCCATCGAAGCGTCTGCTCTCTTCATTACCTTTGAGGCGGACTGTTTCGCGTCTGTTCTTCTAGGACCATACTCAAGACCCTTAAATGCAAAATCATTTTTAAGATCTACCGTCATAGGGGTAAACCCAGTAATCAAACGAGCACCTTCCTTGAACGGATTGTATTCTTCACCGCGTTTTCCGGGCAACCCGGTAACCGATCTATAGACACGGCCCGGTTCAAACTCTGCTTTAAGAGGATTTTCTACTGTGCCTACAAGGCGAACGTACTCTGGAATAAGTCCGTTCATCATGTGACCAAGACCCTCACCAACTTGTTCTCCTAATGGATCTGTATCGGCATATACGTCAGCGCCCGTGGAAGTCTTACCACCTCGACCAACACCAAAACCAAAAATTTCTGATTTTGGTAATACATCTCTAAGACGTTCGTAGATCATGGATTCCTGACCAAACGGTTCTGCAAACATCTCCAGTCCTCGAAATACTCCACTGGCAATTTTTTCAGCTTCACTTTTGTCCAACTTACCCTTTCGATGATAGGTCTGTAATGCTGCCCTAATTGGGTCAACAACAAAAGCGTAGGGACTAACATAGCTTAGATCGATGTAGTCTATCTTTCCTTTTCCGTCATTACTTAAAATCGGGGTGTCGTGTCCGTCCATGTATTTTGGTAGTTGCTCTTGGAGTGCAGCCATTTGTTCGTCTGTGGTTCCTGTTGCTATCATGGACGCACGAACCATGCTTCTTGGTATCATGCTAGCTACGGCATAGTATGACATGAGACGTTGTGCGCCCATCGCTCTGAATTGACGAGTTAACTCGTCCGCCGCGACATCTCCTATTTCGCTACGCATTGCAGGAGAGATTTCGAAAGCCATTTCTTTTAGGCCGCGATTCATAATGTTTACAGAGTTACGAATGTTTTCAGAAGCAAACGATGTAAAATTACCGAAGAGGGGAACCATGTCTATGGATCTTACAAGTTTTCCGACACGAGGATAAATTGGCATAGTATCTTTCACGACGTCACCAGCGATTACTTCTACAAAATCTAGCCCTTCGGTTAATTTTGTAGAACCGGGGTCTCGCTTTACTAATCCGTTTTCTTTCATTATTTGAAAAACTCTAGGATCGTCTTTAAGTTTTGCTGAACTTAATGCGTTTCGGATTTTCTTTTCCTCCCCAAGTAAAGCCAATCCTTTGAAAAAAGTATCTGATTCTCCATAAATCTTTTCAAAAATCCTCATAAAAGGAATCATTCTTTTTTCGTAAAAATCTATTTTGTTAGCAAATTTACCAGTTACTGTTAGATCTTTACCAGCGTTTCTAAATTCTTGAAGTGCTCTGGTAACCAAACTGGTATCGGCTACACCTGTTAATGAAATTTTTCTAGCTAGGCGAGTTAAACCTGCTTCGTCTATGTTATCTAAACTTGATGTAAAAATCTTAAACATATCAAAAAAATCTGTGTCACGTCCAAGGTTTGCGTTTCCGGCAAGCATACCTGCGTTGCCTACAATGTTACGGACCTGTGCACCCGGGTTTGGAACAATTGTCATTTTTTGAGATAACGATCTTAGCTCTGATAATATCCCGGCAAATTCACCTAAAACTCCTGTTCCAAGTCTCAAGGGCGCAGTAAGAGCGCCGTAAGATTCAGGAGAAGCATACATACCTGTTAGTTCTCCGTAAGAACCACCAAATACATGTTCTATATCTTTACTGTCTTTAAGCTGTACATAACCTGCTCTGCTTAAAGCGTTCATGCGTTCGTTAACCACATCCTGACCTTTAATAAAGTTAGGGTTTTCTACAGTCTCGCCACTTGCATTTTTAGCAAATCTTTCTTGCCCGTTGATGATGTTTTGTTCTTTTGCTATCTTGTTGTAAGGAGCAATTGCTGCAACATATTCTTCTGGACTCATGACTGCGGCGTCAGGAACCTCGATCAAAGCAGGACGACCACCCTTTACGAGAGATTCTACTCCTTCAAACAAACTAGAAACTAAACCTTGTGTTCTCATACCTGCATACATATCAGCAGCTGCGTTAGCTTGTGCCGTGTCTGTGATTGTTCTTGTGTATACATCTATGGGATCTGTTATTTCATCCATCAACTTTCTAAGACTTGGGCTAGCATCTAAGATTTCTTTTCTCTCAATAAAAATATCATCTACAGAAGAAAGAACGGGACGTTCTTTTGCAAGAAGGCCAAAACCTTTACCTTTTCCAGCGTCCTTTGCAGATTTGAGAGCATCCTTTAAAGCCATCTCTGGGGGCACACCACCAAGAGTACTTAAACCTAAAGTATTATACACGGTTGCTTTGGCTATCAGTAAATCGTTTTCGTTGGGTGCTCTTCCCTTACCTGTAACATTATTCCTAGCCACTTCAAAAACAGCGTCATCAAATTCTTTAGATGTTAAATCTAAGTTACGATAAAACTCAACAGGGTTTGTGTATATTTTAAATAGTCTACGAAGATACCCTCTTTGACTTTTTTGAGCGTCTGTTATCTCTTTGAGAGCTTTAGCAGCTTTTATCTGCCCGGGAAGAACAGGATCTTGAAGTTCCGCCCGACCTGACCTTTGATTTATCATGCGGTCAGCAGTGTCTGTTGTACGTTTTCCGGGTAAATCCGTAACACCCAGAGCTTCTAGTTGTCCACGCAAACGTGCGTCTTCAGGAGAAAGAGGAGTTTTGAAACCAATTGCTTCTTCTAATTGTGTTACAATTCTATCTTCTAACTCAGACCTAACCTCAATCATCTTATCCGCAGCTTTAATTAAGGATTTGTCTTTATATTTATCAAGAGCAGTGTTTGCTCCTAGTAAATAACTGTTTAAATCAGATCCCAACTTTTCTGCATCCACAGGAGTTTTGTCTTGTAGTTTTGCAGACTTTAAAAAAGAGTCAGCTGCTTTTTTCCAGTCTTCCGCTGCCTTTATGCCCTGTCGTTCATACAAATCCGCTCTGGCTCTGGCGTCTTGGATTGTTTCATACAGTTTTGTTTCTGCGCCACGAGAGGCTGTAAAATATTCTTTAAACTTATCAGTTGCGGCCCCCATGCCCGTTTTTAATTTTGGAGCGGCCCCCACATCAAATGTAGCTTTGTCTAAAGTGTCCAAAGTTTTTACAAATGCACCGCCAACCTTACTAGGTGCAGCACGAAGAGCTTTTGCTGCCACTCCGGCTGCTTCTGTTTGACCTACAGCTTTAGACCCTACAGCCAAACCCTTTAGTCCCAAGTCAAACACGCCACTTAAAATACCATCTTCTACACCTACCCGTAGTTTGTTGCGAAGCCGACGCCCAGCTTCCTGTCGCCCGGTCAGGCCCTCGTCCTGCTCTGTTTTTAGAAAGTCAGGAAGGGCTGAAAAGTTATCCGATAACGTAGCTCTACCGTCACTGGCTACCGCTGTGCTATAACCAAGAGCGCCTGCGGCTGTAGATCCAGCTAGCCCGGACCAAGTTCCAAGGGCCTTTTGTCCTGTCTTGGTTGTACCAAACTCGATAGCAGACTTGGTAAACTTACTCCTACCAGCGGTAGACATAGGTTTACCTGCCTTGGCTAGTTTAGCAGCCTGACCTGCTCTACCGAGCCAACCAGCTATAGGGATAAAGCCAACACCAAAAGCTACAAGGTCCTCGGTTATTTCACCTGCTGCCCCCTCCATTTCTGGTTTGATTGCTTCGAATGCGTCTGTAACCACCCGGCTTGTGTTTGTGCCAAGCACACCGTCCACGCCTATGGCTCCAAGTTCCG
>TARA_R100000654_G_scaffold14520_1_pt1 | contig 19202 bp, 24 predicted proteins | sample TARA_R100000654 | Tara Oceans TARA_R100000654 (sample SAMEA2622473) | marine metagenome | biome: marine biome (ENVO:00000447); feature: surface water layer (ENVO:00002042); material: "saline water (ENVO:00002010), including plankton (ENVO:xxxxxxxx)" | depth 5 m
AAAGGTCGTATATCCAATTAAATCCTTCTGGGGTAGTAATAAAAATACATTTACTGTCCTTTTTATCTGCTAAAGTAGGAGATAGGTACATCTCCCATATCTTTCTTTTTACTTTAGCTGCCTCATCGATAACAAGTAGATCAAGACCAGCTCCCACTAAAGAATCTGGATTATCTGCTGACTTGGCTTCTACCACGCTACCCCATTTGAAGCGTATGTATCGTTCTTTCTCCGAGGCTTTGTCTATATCATTAGACTTGCCGATTACCATTCGCTTCCAAACTTCTCTAAACATAATGTCTGCTTTGTCGTATGATAAACCTACAAGCCATACCCTCTTATTGGGCTGGGAAGCATAATAGGTAGCTTCCATAGCTGCTGCTGTAGATTTTCCAAACCTACGACCACAAACCATAACAAAAAACCTTGCATCTTCTTTGCTTGGATAATGCAATTTAGCTTGACCATTATGAGGTTTGTAATCCATAAAGTCAAACCATTTTTCTTTAAAATTTGATAGATTATTATTAAATGTTTGCATTTATAACCCAATGTAATATAAGTTACGCAATAGGATAAATACAACATATTGTATTTATAATTAAAAAAAACACTATATATGGAGGACATAATAATGTCTGATAATACCGAAACCAACGCCACAGTCAGTGAGGAAGTTTCAACAGGGACTGAGGTAAATTCGCCTGATACTGAAAGTCCACTTGCTTATGAAAATAAGAAGTACAGAAAAAGGGCGCAGGAAGCTGAAGAGCGATTAGCTGAACTTGAGAAAAAACTTGCTAGAGCAGAAGAAGCTAAACTTAAAGAAAAAGAAGACTTTAAAGCACTTTATGAAAAAGTGTCTTCTGAGAATGAAACTTTAGCCTCAACTGCACAGAAGTGGACAAAGTATGAAGAGGGTCGTAGAAATACTTTATTAGAATCAGCCCCTGAAGATGAGAGAGAAAGATTGGCAGGACTTGATCTTGACACTCTCGAATATGTAACTGGTAAACTTAATAACAAACCTAATGCTCCTGAAGTTGTGGGAAGAGCCAAAAATATCATTCCAGACAAGCCGTACGAACAGATGGATGAGAATGAAAGAAGGGTTTGGTTCAATTCTCAAATGCAGAAGCATAGAGGATAATTGGAGAAAATAAAAAATGGCATATAATAATAATGCTGCAATATCTGGTGGTCTTAATGGCGAAGGGACAAGAGCTGCTGAAAGCTTTGCAACCGAAGTCTGGGCGCCTGCCGTAGAAGTTGCAATTAAAGAAAAACTAGTCCTTGCAGGGCTTTGTAATGACTTGAGTGCATTTGTATCAACTCAAGGAGAAAAAATACACTTACCAAAAGTAGATTCAATTACTGCTGGCGACAAAGGAGAAGGAGCAATTACATGGGAGACTTCTTCAAGTGATGCTGGAGAGGAAGCTTTGCTTGTTGATAAGCATAAGTATGCTGCTGTTGTTATAGAAGATGTTATCAAAGTTCAGGGTAATTATGACATGATGAGCTTGTTTGCAACAGAGCTTGGATATTCAGTTGCAAATGCTATTGACGTGGCAGTAGATGCTGCTATTATTGATAGCTTAAAAGCAAGTGGTGGAGGTATTAATCAAATTACTCCAGCTAATGACATGGGAAGTGAAGCAGACTTTGATACAATCGCAACTAGTGTTCTAGTCCAAGACTCAGACCCTAGTGCATGGACAATAGTTCTAGCTCCTTCAACTTATGCTAACTTATTTAATATAGGTGATTTAGCCTTAGGTACACAGGGATCTGCAATGGGTGCTAACTTTACTCAAACAGGCATGGTTAGCAAGGCTTACGGTTTTAATATCGTAATGTCCCCAAATGTTACAACTGCTAGCACTAATTTCGACTCAGGTGGTGGTACAGACAGTGTTGCTCCTCTTGGATACTGTGTTCATAAGTCAGCTTTACATATTGCATTTAGCCAGCAAGCTAGACTGCAAACTCAATACGATGTTGACTTCCTAGGTACTAAGGTTATAGCAGACTCTATATTTGGAGTATTGGCTAGAAATACTGTTAGTACAAGCACAGGTCAAGGAAGAATATTCTTAATAAAATAATAAGATAGAATAGAAAGTATAGGGGGGGAACCCCCTATACTTTTATACAGGGAGAAATATGCACAAAGTAAATAAATTAAGACAAAGAAGAAAAGAAAGAGGGTTGCCTAAATCAGAGCAATCTTATAGAATGGGTAAAAAAAATTTTGCTGTAGAAGAAAAAACTGAAAAGCCCAAAACGAAAACCAAAAAAAAGAAAACTAAAAATAAAAAAACTAAGGGAGAAGAGTAGATGGGCAATGCTTCAAGCGACTATACAATCATAACAGTAACGCCAACATTAACAGCAGGCGAAGCCTACGCTGATGGCGATGTTTTGTTTGAGCCAACAGAAATACCAAATGCAGTTCTAGGTAATGGTGGTTGTTGTAAACTAATAAAAGCATTTTTAATTGATTATGACCGAGACACATTTACAGCAGATATAATTTTTACTGAAAAAAGCACACCTGCTATTGGAACGAAACACGCAGCAGCAGGCATTACTGATGCAGATTTTAGGACTACGGGTTTTATTGGTGCTTTAAAATTTGACAACCAATCTAGGGTAGATGATATAGATAATGTAAGACCTGCTGAATTACAGTCATTGTCAGGAGCAGGCGAATCAGTAGACCCTATGTTGTTACAAGCAGCAGATGATAGCACAAGTGTTTACGTATCAGCTGTTTTAGCTAGTGGAAGTCCAACATTTACGAATACAAATGACATACAACTAGTATTGCACATACAATACAAATAATGAAAGATTTAAAAAATCTTAAAACCCAAATAGCAAAGCACGAAGGCTACGAGCCTGAAGTTTATAAATGCCCCAATGGATACGATACCATTGGGTATGGCTTTGCAATAAAAGACTTATATATGGATAAGGAAGTGGCTGATCTTATTTTAGATAAAAAAATAAGAGGTATATTAGTTAGCATAGAGTCTAACGATGATTGGAACGGATGGTTCTGGAATAAGCCTAAAAATGTAAAAGAAGTCCTTATTAACATGATATTCCAGATTGGATTTTCTGGAGTACGAAAATTTAAAAAAACAATACAATACATAAAAGATGACAACTTTTTGATGGCTAGTGAGGAGATGCTCGATAGTAAATGGGCAAGGTCAGATAGTCCTAATAGGGCTAAAGAGTTAAGTGAAATTATAAAATCACAATAATCAGCCAGGGGGTGCATGATAAACCCTAAAGAGTTAATATGTCCTAATTGCTACAATATTGGAATGACCAAAGAGGGATTTTCAAGAGAAGGCAGGCAGCGATATAAATGTAAATCTTGTCATTGCAAGACGGTCTACCCTATATGGGATGCCGACCACGATATAGTCCGAGAGAATGTAAGGCTATCCAAGCAGAAACAGAAGGCTCAGGACAAAAATCGCATATTGAATAAATCCTTTCGTGAACACGCTAGGATAGAAAACGCTGTAGAAGAGTACAGCAAAGAATTAATAAAGCTTTTTGAAAATAACGATTTGCATAAAACCTTAAATGAGTTCAAGGTTAATAACAAAGCTGTAGGTGTACTTCAGTTGTCGGATGTTCATTTTAACGAACTTGTAGATTTGGAAAACAATAAATATGATTTCGAAGTCGCCTCCTCCAGGATCAGGTATTTTGTCAATAGAGCGAAGATGTACTTTAAGACTGCGAATATTACAAATGTTGTATTGGCAATGACTGGCGATATGATGAATAGTGACAGAAGACTTGACGAACTTCTAAATCAGGCTACCAATAGAGCTAAGGCTACATTTCTTGGAGTGGACATCCTTCAACAAGCTATTATAGACCTTAACCAGGATTTTAATGTTACAGTTGCATCTATTATAGGTAACGAGGGTAGAGCGAATAAAGAAATGGGTTGGAGTGACATTGTAGCAACAGATAACTATGATTATACAATATTTCAATGTTTAAGGTATTTATTTAGAAATAAAAGTGTTAAATTTATACACGGTGATCCCTCAGAATTAGTGATTAATGTCGCAGGACAAAATCTACTAATGCTCCATGGTCATGGTTCGCTTAGAGGCAAACTAGACACTGCTGTAAATCAAATCGCTGGAAGATACTCGCTCAAGGGTATAAAGATTGACTATGTTATATTTGGTCATGTACACAGCGCAAGAGTCGGAGACAACTTTGGAAGAAGCTCATCTTTAGTAGGTGCTAACGACTATGCAGAGAAAGCACTTAATCTTAATGGTAGAGCTAGCCAAAACTGCTACATATTTCATAGCAACGGAAATAGGGATGGCATAAAGGTTGACCTTCAGCATACAGACGGAAAAGGGTATGACATAGATAAAGCTTTGGAGGCATACAATGCGAAATCGTCAGAAAAAAGAGTGCAGAAAAAAACGATATTTGAAGTTGTCGTCTGATTACTGGACTACAACAGTCACACCAAAAATAAGGTTTTATAGATGATAGATAAAAAGATATCTGTGGGAACGCTACTCACTATAGTGACAATAGGAAGCACAATAATATTTACTCAAGGAGCAACAACTCACAGGATAGATGTGATTGAAGCAGATTCAGTTGAGAACAAGAATGCTATAAAGACAGTAAGTAGAGAAGTGAATAACAATAAGGTCGATATAGGTAGAATAGAAGCCAAGATAGATGAAGGCTTCAAAAGACTAGAAACATTGCTGATTGAAAACTAATGGATATTTTTGCAATATTAGATCAGTATGGAGTGCCTTTGGCGATGTGCGCAGCATTTGGGTACTTTATTTGGAAGCAGAACTCTTGGATACAAAATGATTTAAAACGTGACCTTGATGATGCTAACGAAAGATTTGAAAAGATAGTTATTGGGTTAATAAACTCTCAGAAGCAAATGCAGCTAGACATAAAAGATTCAAAGGCTAGCTATAGAGCGATAGTAGAGATTCTCGCAGCCATGTCAGGAAATGGGTTGAAAGAGAAATTTTTAAATAATAAAAAAGATTATTAAAGAGGAGACAATATGTTAGATACATTACTAGGAGCAGTATCAGGTAATTCAGGAATGATAGTTGGTGGTGGAGCATCAGCAGTAGTATTATGGGTATTAAAAAAAGTCCCAAATGAGCATATTTGTGGAGTGATAGAGACAGCGTTTGAAAGCATAGGCAAAGTTATGACACTTGGTCTAGGTAAATGGAAAGTAACAAAAGGTGTGTGGAATAGCACTATCGAGCCATGGTTTGTAGACTTAATTGATAATGTATTCGGATCTATGGTAAGAGGTTTTATAAAAGGATTGAGGAGTGATAATTAATTGGATAAAGAATAATATCTTTCCTTTAATTCAGAACGAGGGGTGGGTGACTAATATTTTTATGAGATTAGATAGATTGGAGAAGGACTCTCATCCACCCTTGTTTGAAAAAGAGCAATTAAATAAGTTACACAAGAGAGTAGAAGATTTGGAGACAGTTGCATTTGTTAAAAGGTTTGGAAGTAAGATGAAAGATTATGAGGGTTCTGACTAGTGGCTAACGAGCTTAAACTAGATAATCCTCTTGCTAGGGATATGAAACCTATTAAGGTAAATGATAAGTCTACTGGTCTTTTAATATCAGATAGTAATGTTTTTGTTGAAAGTCAGCCAACAGAGGAAAATCATGTAGCAACCAAAAAGTATGTTGATGACAATGCAGGTGGTGGAAGTGTCGCCCTTAATGATTTAACAGATGTGGCATACTCTAGTGGCGACCTTACGATAAGTAGTTTAGATAAAATTATAGCAGATGACTTTGTGGTTGATTCAGCAGCTAGTATAGAGCTTGATTCTAATAGTGGTAACTTCGTCGCAAAGAAAGCAGGCACAGAATTTAGTGCGACTAATAGTGCTTATGCAGGCATGGTATTAGGATATACATACTTGCATCCTACAGATGGAACAACTACTCACGAAATACAGAACAGCATGACTGTTGAAGATAGTGCACATCAAATCACTTTCAAAACACCACCTAGTGAGTTTGTAGAGATAGAATTAAGTTGTTTTATTAATGTAAGTAGTACAGATACAAACATTGATGTAGGTCTTAGTGATAATAGCACATATAACTCTATAGGTGCACAATTTGAATATGATTTTGCAGGTGTTTATTTTACAGATGATGAAGTCGATGATGATATATTAACAGTGAAATGGGTTTTAGGTGCAAGTGAGCTAGCATCAATAGGGTCAAGTAATACATTTTATATTGGATTTTCAACAGCAGGCTCTACAAAAACTGCAAATATTTCATATGGATTGAGGAGTTCACATGGTGTGAGTCACCCTCCATTTATTATTAAGGCTACAGCTTTACCTGCTAGTATATATACAGGATAACAAGGAGAAAAATGAGTTTAACAGGAAAAACATTAGCAGCAAGTTATAAAGATTTATTACACATGAACAATTCAAATAATGGTGTTACAACATCAAGTGTTCGTGTTGTTGATGGAGAAGGAACAGAGTCTTCAATCCTTATATCTGATGACCAACTAATAGTTTCTCCTAAAAATGATAATTCTACAAACACACTTAGAGTAAGAAAGGTAGATGGGACAGATGTTCTAGTGGTAGACACTACCAATGAAGTTGTAAAAGCATCTGGTAATAATGTTAATACTCAGTATGCTACATTTAGTATAGTAAACTCAGAATCAGCGAGCTTTGCAGATGACACACATCAAGCAATACCTTTTGGGTGTGCAAACTTTGGAGACTCTTCAAATCCACCAGCATTTGGCACAGGAATAGATCCTGCCACATCATTTACAACAGCAGAGGGCAATGCAACAAGGGCAAGCGATATAGTCCCTTGTTTGTGGTATGTTCATGATAATATCTCTATAGATGCTGTAAAATCCATAGAGGGTGCAGATGCAGCAACAGGAGATACTACTCGTATGCACCTAATGAGTTTTGACCTTACAAGTGGGTCAACATCAGCACTATCTAATGGAACAGTTTTAGCAAATAATTCAGATGTAACTAACGCAGGAAGTGAGCAGGCATACTTGTCTTCATGGACTGTAAGTAGCGCAGCAGTATCGTCAGGAAAGGTTATATTGGCATTTTTTAAGTCAGACTCAATCAATAGTGACTATAGCCTGAGCGTACAAATTAAATACCATTTAACTTAGGAGTAAGATTATGACAATGAAAAAATCAAGACAACAGCCATATAACAGAAATAGAAATGGTGGTGATAGAACAAGAACCCCATTATCTACTATCAGAAAAAGCATTACATATAGCACAGATACTCCTGACCTGTTACTAGATTTAGATGCAACTGCAAGTAATACAGCTTCTAAGGAAGCTCCTATATCTATGGTTAAAGTTAAAAATGATGGCAATGTTTCAGCTTTAGCTATATTTGCTTTCAATAAATACGAAGCAGCTGGCACTGTGCATGGAACAGAGTTTCTTCAGTTTTTACTAAATCCAAATGACGAAGTATCTTTACCAACCACAAAAGGAATATTAACAGATTCAGTAGAGTATTTTGATGGAACATCAATAAATACAGAAAGCCCTCATCATACAATGAAAGCAACTACAGGTAACACAGCAAGTAGTGGAGAGTTGAATAATACAACAGATCCAGTGGTTTTTGAGCCAAACAATGGAGAGTTAAGTTTTAAAGTTGGTGATTTAATTAGAGTAGATGATGAAATTATGGAAGTTTTGGGTGTTTTTGGTGATAATCCATCAACGGCTGTATTAGCAGACAATCATATTGTTGTTAAAAGAGGAGTTGCAGGTACAGACCCAGCCACTCATTCTGGTACACCTGCTATAGATTTTGCTTTCCATAATCACTATCACTCTTTAGCTAGATACAGTGTGGCTCAGACAGACTCACTAGGTAGATACAAAAGTAGCAACTTTTATGGCAAAGGTAGGGCAGACAGTGGACAGTCTGGAATTGTAGCTGGTAGCGTAGCTTTTCAATTCTACACACAAGGCACAGCAACAATACCAATCAATGGTGGAGCTACACCAGATAGTGAAACAGGTTTAGTTGCCTCAACAGAGTATGGATTTGACATTACTGTTGATGGCTCTGGCAATCTAACATCAGCCTCGATGAAATTTACAGTAGATTCAAGTAATACAAAATTTGGAGGCTCTACAGGAGTTATAGCAAAGATACAAGATACGCTAGATACCTATTACTATACTAATGGCTCTAATATATTAAATGAAAGAGTGACTGTTAGCTTAGAAAACGGAGATATAGTATTTAGAAGTGGTTCATTTTTATCAACATCAGCTATACTTATAGCTGCTCCAAGTGCTGGACAGACAACACCATTTGGTGTAGGAAGAATACCAGCTGTGTCAGCAGTTGTTCATGAGGATGCTAGAATCGAAACCGATGTAGTGTATGACCCAGTGACTCATGGAACAGCTTACAAAGAAATATTTATAAGGGATGATGGAAATGGTAACTTGATATGGAAGAACGAAAGAAAAGTAGGTGAAATAAACTATGAGACAGGCGCTCATTTTTTTACAATTCCAGAGCGCCCCAACGCAGAGTATAAATTTAGTGTATTACACACAAGTCCATTTAGTGGTAAGTTAGACGGTACTGCATCTGGCAGAACGAACGCATTAAGACAAGTTCTTGGAAACACAACGCAACAAAAATGTGAAGCAAAATTAACAGTAACAACATTCTAGGAGGTAGATATGCCATATCATTACGGTGGTAAAAAGAAAAAGATGAAGAAAGGAAAGAAAAAAGTTCGTAAAATGAGAAGGAAAAAGAAATAATGCCCAAGACAGATTATGTTAAGGGTATAAGCATGAGAGGCTTAACTAAAAGACAAAAGACTGCTATGCGTAGACATAAAAAACATCACACTGCAAAGCATTTAAAATCAATGGCTACTGCTATGAGAAAAGGCAAAACATTTACACAATCTCATAAAATAGCTATGAAAAAAGTAGGTAGATGAAATGGCTAAGTATAGAGGCAAGTCAGTTAGACTTAATAAGCCGACTCGTATTCGTAAAGGTCAGCCAGGATATGGTAGAAAGAAGTCCCAAGTATACGTCAGATCTGGGAATAAAATAAAAAGAATTACATTTGGTGACCCTAATATGAGAATAAAGAAATCAAGCCCAGCAAGAAGAAAGTCTTTCAGGGCAAGACATAAGTGTGCAACAGCTAAGGATAAAACAACAGCAAGATATTGGTCTTGCAAGGCGTGGTAAGATGGCGAGAAAGAAACGTAAAACGAGAAGAAAGACAAAGAGTAGAGTGAATGAAGCAGGTAACTATACTAAGCCTACTATGCGTAAAAGACTTTTTAGAAAGATATTAGCAGGTTCAAAGGGTGGCAGAGCAGGTCAATGGTCAGCCAGAAAAGCTCAGATGTTAGCTAGGCAGTATAAAGCTAAGGGTGGAGGCTACAGATAATGGCTCTTAAAAAATCACAAAAGTCTTTAAAGAAGTGGACTTCGCAGAAATGGGACTATGTTAGTGCAAGAGACAAAAAGAAGCCTAAGAGTAAGAGAGGCAGATATTTACCTAAGTCTGTTAGAGATAGCCTCACTCCTGCGCAAAAAGCGTACGAAAATAGAAAGAAAAGAAAAGCAACGAAAGCTGGTAAGCAACGAGCAAAATATTCTAAAAAAGTTAGAAAAAAGATGAGAGGTAAATAATGGCATCAGCCCCAATATATTGTACACATAAAGAATTAAAAAGAGTATTCCCTCAGTTAGATGAGTATGATCAAAAGACACCTATATATGGGTGGGTATTAGTTTCGACTAATAAATATGCTGCTCACGATAGTGGCTCAGTAACTCAGCTATTTGTAGATGGAGAATCTCTAGGTGCAGCTCAGTCTGCTCATACTGACTTAAATGTTGAGGGAGAATGGTTTTACAACTCCACTGACGATGTACTTTACTATTATTCTGCTAACCCACCTGAAGATAAACTTATGGAGGCAGGAGAGCTTTTCACTGCAATGGTAACTCAATTTAGGACAGATGCGAGTAGATATCTAGATTCAAGGCTTGACCCTAAGCTACCTAAGAATCAACTTAAAGATAAGAATGGCAACTTTGACTACATGATAATAAGAACTACAGCTTTGTATGCTGCTGCGTTTATGGTTAGGACTAAAGACCCAACCTCAGACATAGCTGCTGCTCTAATGCTAGAAGCTGACAATAATGTACAGCTACTAAACGAAGGTAGAGCTGCTTTATCATATCAGAATACTGGAGATGCCTCAAAAGGTGTACTAAGAGATGTTACTTACACAGGGGCAGTTAGACCAGTTGACTTTAGAGGTAGGGCTGGTGGAGTTGACTATGACCTTATACGAGTAAAAATTGGAACTGGTGGAGCTATAGGAACTGCTACTTACAATGTTTTTGTAAAGGACAGTAATGGATTAAAACAAAATCAAGTAGTCACAAACGAAAAAATAACTGGTGACTATCAACCCATGGCTTATGGCTTAGAGGTTAGATTCGCTGGTACTATAGATGCGAGCGAAGCTACAGCAGATGATGAGTGGGAAGTTGAGGTCAGAGGATATAATGAGGAAGTAGATACAGCAGACCTGAAAGGTATAAAAATGACTAGAAGAAGGTATTATGGAGGAAGATACTAATGCCTGTAAGTTTTACTAACAACTTTAAGGATATTCTTGATAAATTAAGGAACATTCTAAGAACAGAATTTAAGGGCGCTCTACCTGTTTATGTAGGTCATGAGTCAGCGCAAGCTAGTACACAATTTCTAAGATTAGATCCTGTGGGCAGCGAGCTTACTGAATACAATACAAATGGAGAGATTAGGGAGTATACGGTTAATATGTATTATTACTTCCTTGATAAGAATATTAAAAAATCATCACTTGACCATGTATTAAGATATTCGGCTAGGGTAGAAGCATTGATTCATGACAATATTGCTTTGAGCTTTACAGATGAAAAAGGTGCAATTAATAATATTTTTAATTGCAGAATAGAATCTACTAATTTAAATAGTTTAGAAGAAGAAAATGAATATGTAGTAGAGATGGTGTGGAAAGGTCAACTATTAACCAATTTAGACTAGGAAAGTATATGAAAATTAAATTAAAAGACAAAGATAAACCAATAAGCCTAAAGTCAGGTTGGTGTTTTATGAATACTGGTTTTGATTCTAGTCTTATAGAAAAAATTAATTCAGGAAAGCAAGTAAAAGTAGATAAGATACCAAAACCTGCCTCTGATTATGTAAAAGAAGTAAAAAAACAAGTAAAGAAAAAAACAAAAACCCAAGGAGGTGAATAATGGCTATTAATGCTAATGCTTACTCCCCAAAGCAATTTAAATTTTTAATTGCCGAGCAAGACGACTGGGGAACTTTAAATGAAAACTCAAGTGGGAGTCCAGACAATCCTTATCTTGCTGTGGATGTAGATTCAGTTGGAAGTCCATCTTTAAACTTAAACCAAGTTCTCGACCATAGGTCTGGCAGTAGAGTATTACAGGCTACTGACTTTTTCCAAGATAAATTAACTAAAGTAATGGAATTTTCAGTGAGTGGGACAGCCACAACTGAAGTTTTAGACTTGTTATTGGGCAATATAACAGAGGGTGACACAGTTCCCTATGGGATTGCAGCTAATAGTGGAGCGCAAAATCTTACAAGCGCATCATCTAGTCAAACAGCTAATCAGATACTATCTGTTATATATAGCTCTCCTACATCAGGCAGAGACATGGCATTTAAAGATTGTTTTTGTACATCTTTGTCATTTAATGGCGATGCTGCGACAGAGGGTGGTAGAATTAAGTTTTCAGCAACTTTTAAAACTGGAAGCTTGCCAGCAGATTTAACCAACTCATCTATAGCTGTAGATACTGCTATAACTGCAAATAATTATTATATGAGTTCATGGGATGCAGACGATAGAATAGTGGCTGGACACTCAAATATGCTAGTAAATACTTTTACTTTAAACATAGAAAATGATGTTATATTTTCAGGAGCAACTGCTACTGGGTATGAATCAGCAGCAAGAGTTGGGGAAGTCTCAGCAACAGCAGACTTTTCAGTAAAATACGATGCGAATACTGACTCTATGTTTGAAAATTTTCACGATCAAGTAACTGGGACATCTGAGGGAGCTACCTTGATGGGAGCTGATGCTACTCCATCTGACGGACAATTTGAATTTAAATTTGCAAATTCTGTAATTACAAGTGTTGCTTTAAGTGATGGCGATATAATGATGTTAGATGTTTCAGTGAAAGCTGTTGGAGCTGGAATTGGTAGTAGTGATTTGTTTTTTGAAGTTGCTTGCTAATAAATAAAAAGGAATAAAAAATGGAATTTAAAACAAAATCTGGTGTAAAGGTTAAGTTTAAAGAGATAAGTGTGCTAGAGTTGTGTAAACTAAAAGATATACTACATAACTCTACAGACTTTAACTCTGAAGATAATAAATTTACTGCTCCATTTGAATGTATGTACAGATGGTTGAGCGCAGGGATTGAAGGCTTTACAGATGAATTGTTTACATCTTTCAAAGATGATGATAGGGTAGAAATCTTCATTAAGATGCAAGACCACTATATCATGGGGGAGCAAGAAGCCTCCAACTAGAACTCAATGTAACGATTGAGCCATGTGGGGGCTGTAAATTCCATAAATTTCCTTACAAGGCACAACTACCAGTAATGGTAGATGGGCAATACGAAACTCGCACATTTACTTGCGAGAAAGATGTTTGGGAAGTTGTAGATTTAATTATAGAAGAAACAAAGGAGATGAATGAAACGAGTGGCAAATCTTTTAGCCCAGCATCCTCTGTCAAGAGCCAACTTCCTTTCTTTGCCTGTAATAACATCATATTTGATAAAGAATTTCAACAAGATATTGAACGATATATATACTGCGAGAACTTTAAGACTCCAGCATTCCCTGGAAGTTATGACGAGCAACCTGCGAGATGGGTTCAAAAGTCTTTTCTTATAAAGAAAGCAGTAGGAAAAATACAAAATAAGGCTGTAAAGAATGGCAAACAAGATAACAGTAAAGTTTGAGGCACAGGGCGCAAGAGCGCTAAAAACTGCTATAGAACAACTAGCAGTAGCACAAACGAGATTAAATAAAAGCAATAAAGCTGCTGAAAGATTGCAAGCTAAATTAAATAAGCAAATTAAAAATTACAGCAAAGACTCTGTTCTTGCCACTAGAAATACAAGATTACTTGCAGGGGCGTTTGCAACATTAAGATCAAAACTTCTTTTGACTGCTTTTGCAATGAATATTGTTAAAAATTCATTAGGTAGTTTAGTTAATTTGTTTGGAGAGCAAGAAGATGCAGAAAAAAGATTAGAAGTTGCTTTAGGTGGTGTGAATCAAGAGTTATTAGATTTTGCATCTGCAAGCCAGAAAGTTACTAGGTCTGGAGACGAAACTATAATATCTGCAATGGCTTTAATAGCAGCTTTTGTTGATGATGAAGAGCAAATAAAAGCAGCAACTACAGCAACTTTAGATTTAGCAGCAGCAAAAGGTATGGACTTAAATTCTGCTGCTGATTTAGTAGCCAAGACTTTGGGAAGTGAGACAAATTCTTTATCTAGATATGGTATTCAAGTAGAGGGAGCAGTAGGGTCAACCGAAAGACTTACAAGTCTTACTAATAGTATGGCTGAAGCTTTTGGGGGGCAAGCTACCGAGCAGGCTGGCACTTTAGCAGGCAAGCTTGATAGAGTAAAAAATATCATGGGAGATATTGGCGAAGATGTTGGAGAAAAAATGGAATCTACTTTAAGCAAAGTAACTACAGCTATGCTTAAATTTAATGATGCTCTAACAGATGAAGAAATACAAGAAGAAGCAATTAAAAAAACAAAAGAAGATATAATAGAGCTTGATAGAAGGATTGCAGCTAATCTTGAAAACACTAATTCAGAGGACAAGCTTGATGCTGAAATTAACCTTTTAGATCAGTTCCTTAGAAAAACAAAAGAAGCAAGAGAAGAGCAACTAAAACTGCTTACCCCAACGGAAAACACAGAAGCTCAAGCTGCTTTTGAACAAGAGATGGCTTTAATTCAATTAGAATTAGATACAGATGAAAATAAGTATATACAAAAAAGAGACAGAATGATAGCTTTCAGGCAAGAAGAAACAGCTTTAGGGGAAAACGCTGTTCATTTTAGTTTTGAAATGCACAAGAAGGAATTGAAAGCATTTGAAGACAAAGAAAATAAAAAAAAATTAATACAATTAAAAGCAGGGCAAGAATCTATAAGAATATTATCACAAGTTGCTCAAGCTATTGACAAAAACTCTGGATTAGCTAAAGCTGCGATGGTTGCAGAGATGATGGTTAATGCTTTTATGATTGCTCAAAAAACCTTAATGTCTCTACTTGATATGGATGTGCCGTTTCCTGCTGCTTTTGCTTTATCAACAGCTCAATTTGTTGCACAAGTAGCCCAAGTAAATAAAGCAAAACAATTTGAAACTGGTGGACTTGTCGGAGGAAGAAGACATTCTCAAGGTGGAACTATGATAGAAGCAGAACAAGGCGAGTTTGTTATGAGTAGAGATGCTGTAGAGTCTATAGGCGCTGGGACTTTGGAAGCTATGAATCAAGGTGGAGGTGGCGCTATAACAGTTAATGTGTCTGGTAATGTTATGACAGACGACTTTGTAGAGAATGAACTTGCAGAAAAAATTGCTACTGCTGTTAGGCGTGGCACAGACTTTGGAATGGCATGATAGATATAGATTCGCTTTACCCAGCTATAGCAAATGACTTAGCATCACAAGCAAATAATATAGAGTATCTTGTCCATATAGAAGGTGTTGCTTATATTGCGACAAGAAAACAAATGTTTGAAACTGACGGTCAAGAAACATACTACGAAGACCTTGATTTAAAAGTATCAAATATCAAAGAAAAGATAGATATTAAGAATAAGAAAATATATCTTTCTAATTCTAGTATCACCATGAATAACTTCCCTGTGCTAACTAGCGAAATCTCGCTTGACAATGAAAGAATATCAGATAGAATATTTCAAGGTTATGGAAAAACAATCTCTGTATACTTTAAAACTCAATCTTGTAAAAACTTAGATGATTGTTTAAAGATAGCAGACCTTAGCATTACTAAAATTACACACGATGGCGACAAGATAAAAATAGATGCAGAAGACAAGAATCAGCAGTCATTTTATGTAAATCTCCCAAGGCAACAACACGTACTAGAAAAAGATTTAAATACTTTCTCTTCATACGACCAAAAAGTTGTGCCTATCTTGTATGGACATTTATTAGATGCCCCTGCTGTAATATATGTAAATGAAATGCAGCTACCTACTTCAAATATATATGATGACAATAATATTACTTTACTCCCAGATAACTCTTTTATCTCGCAAAATAATTCTAATATTCAAGGCATTAAAGATTATGGTCAGCCTATATTTACTAGTGGTGACTCAATCAATGAAGTTAGTTTCTTAGAAAATGACAATGTTGTCAAAATGAAAATAGATGATATTATGTGTAGTGTTAATAGGTTGCCTTACTACAATATAAGAGATTTCAAGGACTTATCTATAGCTGCTTTTCATAACTACCCTCAATTTGAAGTTATGGCAGACCATATTCAATTTAATACAAGGTACGAAGGGGAATCAACTATATTAAAAAAGGGTGGAGTTTGGACACACACATTTTCTCCATCTATATCTAGGGAAGGAATATTCCTAAGAAGCATATCAGCTTTTCTTGATGTTGGAAGTATAATAAGCGTTGCCCCAATACAATATCAAGCTTTTTCGCCAATTATTGATGGAGCGAATTTAGAATTTGAAAATTCTATTTTTACCGATCAAGATAATACTGTCGCTAATTTCGATTTCGGTTCAATAAACTCAGTTACAACTGGGTTGTGTGCAGAGAAATTAGAGTTTGAATCTGCCCCAAACATGAATGTGCTTATAAAGCCTAACGGTAATGATTATCCAAAAGATATGAATTTTACTGGTAATATGGAAGTTTTATTAAATCCTGATGGTGTAAGTAATGCTCAAAATTTAAATGTGTTTTGTGTGTCATCTGGATACAGCTTAGATGAAACTAATTTTGGAGATTCGGGGGTTATTAACAATGCAGAGCTTAATGGGTTTCCATCTGAGTTTGGAAGTGATTTGCAAGAAGTCAAGGAACAGTTTTTGGAAATTGAAACTGGTGATCTTGGTCTCCCAGAAGATTTCTTTTTCTTTGAAATAGATGGATTAGATCAATATATTAATTTTATATTTGCTTTATCATCTCCATTTTTTACCTCGATGTCTTTAGAAAACGAAAATAATCTAAGCAATAGATTTATATCTTATTTATACCCACAATATGGTTTAAACTCTGATGGCATATCTGGCTTTGGATTGGAATTTGAAAATATTTTTAAAAACTATGAAAGGTCGTTTGATGAGTTTCTTCCTGAGTTAGCAGTTGAAGCTTTTGAAGACGAGGGGTTAATAACCAATCCTAAATTTCCTATAGAAAAAGCATCAGAACTAACATTTTATTATATGTTTGATACTCTTTTTGAAGATTCGGATGGGACTGGAATAAACAATACATTGATTACAAACCTATCTAATATTCACATGAGAAGATTTTGGTGTGAAGCAGAAGCGTTTACTAAAGAATACTTTTTAGATGCACGAGGCAGAACTGATTTAGCAGTGTACGAGACAAGACTGACTGAGGGAGAGCCTGACTTTTTACTTATAGATAGAGTTACTGGTTTAGTAAGGATAGTTGCAGATTCATCAGATGACGATATTTTTGACGTTGATTTTAACAATAAATCTTATAGTTACAATGTAGACAATAAACATTACTTAGAATTTATAGAAAAGCTTACCAATCCTGACCTTAAAACAAAAATGATAGATGGAAAAGTTCATGAAATAATGATGATGTGTGGAGAGGCATTTTTATATGACGTAGAAATAAATGATATAACGCCTTTTAAAAATGGTATGGATATCCCTGAATTGCCATGGGAGCAATTTGATGATGGGAATGTAAGTAAAAATAACGGTTGGGATATTAACTTTAAAGCAAATAGATTTGGTTTTAACGGAGATGAAAACATTAATGTAAGTAAAATAGATGATGAATACTTTGGAAGGTTTGATGGAATAAAATTAGTATATGGAAGAAAAGTTTTTAATTACGATTTAGATGAGGTTGGCGCTAAAGAAATTACTTCTATAGAGGTTGCACCTGACGAAGATTCTATTGAATTGCAAGAATTTAACACTTTAAATAGATATGATGGGGGCGAAATAAGTAATCCATTGAGTGTTGAAGGTTTATCTGCTGCTATTTGGAACTCTGCGTATCATAATCAATTAAATTATTATGGGAATATGATAGAAAACCCAGTAGAAATATCTAGAAACTTAATAAAAACAGAAATGAATGAATCGGTTACATTTGATCCTAATAAATTAAAAATAGGTCAAGAGTTTAACGATTCAATAAAGCAGGCGTTTTCTGTAAATGAGAGACTAAATTCTAGAGAAATACTTGAAAACATATTTAAGCATTCAAGGTCATACTTTAATTACAGACCAAGAGATGGCAAGGCTATCGTACATACGATACAAGACGATTACTCATCTGTCGACAAAACTATAGACTCAGACAATATTTTAAAATTTAGCTACACTAAAACTAGCTTAAAAGACATTTGTGGGGCTGGATGTACAGTTAAGTATGGATACGACTATGGGACAGAAGAGCTTACAAAAACAACTACAAAAAGAGCTATATTTTCTGGTGATGCAATTCCTTATAAGTTATATTATGGCATTTCTGATGATGATTTTGATAACTATGTATTAGAGTTTGAAGCGCCATACATTCAGGATAAAGCTTCTGCTGAATATTTAAGAAACTTTCTTTTCCAAATGAATTTACACCAGCACCTAATTGTAAAACTTACTTTAGACATAAAAGATGGATTAGAGCTAGAGGTAGGAGATGTTGTTTCATTTAATAAAAACCCTAATAATGTAAAGCCTTATGGAAGAAGTTTAAATGTTTCTTATGAGCTTTTTCAGCAGACAGTGTTACCTTTTTTTATGATTACAAATATATCTAAAGGGGCTACAAGTGTTGCCATAGAGGCTTATCAACTTCACACAATAAATATGGAGCAAATTAAACCTACATTGCTAGGGGATATAAATGAAGACAATCAAGTCGATGAATATGATTTTGTTATTTTAGATAATTATATATCTAACCCTAATAACTTTGATTTAACAGAACAACAATTTGTAAATGCTGATATAAATGGCGATGGATTTTTAAATGAGTTAGATTTATTGGCAATGACCGATTTAGATTATTTTGTCCAACCTAATCAGCCCCCAACATCTAGTATTTTAATAGATGGCGCAAATGTTGGTTATAATTTGGAAACTTCTGTAGGAGAAGATGGTAGTGAAATATACATACTAGACATAAACAATTCTTCAAATTACGCTAATGGTGGATTTTATGATGGAGTTTTATTTACTAACTTAAAAGGTCAAGGTAGTGATTCAGATGGAGAAGTTGAGAAATATTTGTGGAGCGTGCAAATAGGAGAGACCATGCCTATGTTTTTAAACAGCATAGAGCCAGGAACTTCAAGTAGACCTTGGATATCTTTAAGACATACAGACAACCAAGAGGAAGTTGGAGAAATAACACTTGATAATACTGGGAATTATTTTTCTATAAAAGTTGACTTAAAAGGGTTAAACGCTGTGCAAGATGGCGTGAGAGTATATTTAAATACGGTGGACAATGATGAAGCAATGTCGGAACAAGAATCACAAATAACTTTCTTTCCAGGTGAATACTCGGAAGTTCCAGATCCACCAGTGTTTTCTATCTGCGAGCCAAAACAGACTTTTAGTAATGCTTTAAATACCGATATAAATTTTGAATTGGTAGGTAATATTTGGCAAGCAATAGTCACAGATGGTGATATGAACACAGATTATATAAATTTTCCAGGAACAAATCCTTTAT
>TARA_R100000654_G_scaffold37913_1_pt1 | contig 19035 bp, 17 predicted proteins | sample TARA_R100000654 | Tara Oceans TARA_R100000654 (sample SAMEA2622473) | marine metagenome | biome: marine biome (ENVO:00000447); feature: surface water layer (ENVO:00002042); material: "saline water (ENVO:00002010), including plankton (ENVO:xxxxxxxx)" | depth 5 m
ATGGGCAATGCGATTGAGGTTGAGATGCACGACAAGGTGTCGGCGTTGCGGATGTTAAGTCAGCATCATGGTTTGTTGACACCGGGTCTTGAGAAGAGTGACCGGCCATCTGTGATTGGGATCAACATGACGGGTCCGGTTGTGACCGACTATGAGGAGAAGGATGGCGAGGACAAGAGCGGCGAGTGATAGGTCTAGCCGGCGTCGTGTTGATGCTGATGGTGCCTTTGGTGGCTTGGATTTGGATTTCAGCACCAGCCCTACGGTGTGGAAGTTCCTGAGTGATGATGCTTTCTTTCGGGGTTTGATGGGGCCTGTTGGCTCTGGCAAGTCGTATGCTTGTGCCGCGGAGGTGATGCTCCGGGCGGTGAAGCAGCCGGTCTCGCCGAAGGATGGGGTCAGGTACAGCCGCTTTGTTGTGGTCAGGAACAGTTATCCTGAGTTGCGGACGACGACGATCAAGACCTGGCTTGAACTTTTCCCGGAACATACATTTGGGCCAATGCGTTGGAGCCCACCTTTGACGCATCATATCAAGTTGCCGGCCAGGGGAGATGCTGCGGGGATTGATTGTGAGGTGATCTTCCTGGCGTTGGATCAGCCTAAAGATATACGGAAATTGCTTTCTCTAGAATTATCAGGGGCCTGGGTGAACGAGGCCAGGGAACTGCCGCTCAGTATCGTCCAGGGGCTTACTCATCGTGTCGGGCGTTATCCTACCAGGGGCCATGGTGGTTGTCCCTGGCGCGGGATATGGGCTGACACCAATCCGATGGATTCGGACCACTGGTGGCATCGCTTGTCTGAGAAGGAGAGGGTCAAGGGCAAGTACAAGTGGAACTTCTACAAGCAGCCGCCTGGCATGATTGAGAGTGTCAGTACGGATGTTGATGCGATGCCGGGTGCCGGCCGGTGGTGGGTGAACAATGCCAGGGCTGAGAACATCAAGAATTTGCCGCAGGGTTATTATGAGCAGCAGATTGGCGACAAGGAGTTGGACTGGATTGAGTGCTATGTCGGCGGCAAGTATGTGTATGTCAAAGAGGGCAAGCCGGTCTGGCATGAGTATGAGGACACGATCATGGTCGATGATGACCTGGGCGTTGATCTGTCGCTGCCGATCCATGTTGGTTTGGACTTTGGCTTGACCCCTGCGGCGGTGATTGGCCAGCGGTTTATGTCTGGCAAGTGGCACATCCTGGATGAGATTGTGACTGAGGATATGGGCCTGGAGCGGTTTGGCCAGATGCTGCTCTATGAGTTGAACATGAAGTATCCGAAGTCTGAGGTGAAGGTCTGGGGCGATCCGGCCGGCATGAAGCGTGATGAGATATTTGAGGTCACGGCTTTTGATCATTTGCGGACGATTGGACTGACGGCCCAGCCTACGGCGTCAAATGACTTCCAGGTGCGGCGTGAGGCTGGTGCAGCGCCTATGTTGCGGCTTGTGGACGGTAAGCCTGGTCTGCGGGTCAATGCCCGTTGCAGCCGCTTGAGGAAGGCCCTGGCGGGTGGCTATCACTTCAAGAGGGTTGGGATCAGTGGCGGGACTGACAGGTTCCGGGACATGCCCAATAAGAATGACAGCAGCCACGTTGGCGATGCGTTTGGCTATCTGCTGCTTGGGGCTGGTGAGCATCGGCGGATGACCAGGGGCCCTAGCCGCGGGGTGTTCCAGCAAGCCGTGGCCAAGACTGAGTTCTCGGTATGGTGACGCCTGACCAGGTTGAGGCCTGGTGTGGATATCGGACTGTGAAGTTTCACTATGGTCATCTGAAGCTGATGCCCCTGGGCGAAAAGTCCAAGGACCTGGCGGCTGCGATCCCGGACTTTGGTGAGTATCTGCGTCACCAGGCAGAGGGAACGCCAGCATTTACCGTGTTCGATGACAACAGACCCGTGCTTTGCTTTGGCATCTACCCCATCTGGCCAGGCCTGGCAGAGGGCTGGATGGTGCCAAGCAGTCGCATTGGTACTAGAGCAGTTGCATTAGTAAGGGGTGGTAGAGGCATCATCAGTCACGTTGGTCCTGCTATGGGACTACGAAGACTGCAATTCATGGTCCGTTCATCACACCTTCAAGCTGTCAGGTTTGCCCAGGCTCTTTACTTTGAGAGAGAAGCCACCCTCACCCGTTATGGGCCAGAGGGTGACGACTATGATGTTTTTGCGAGGTTCTACTGATGGGCGCGATTTTCTCTAAGCCAAAGATGCCGGATACGTCTGCGGCGATGAAAAAGCAGACAGAGGCGATGGACAGGCAAACTGAACTTCTGGACAAGCAGGAAGCGCGGCTTGATCAGCAAGAGGCTGCTGCATCCAGGACCGCTGCTGCTTCTGCTAGGGCAAGGCGTCGGGGTCGCAGTGCATACCGTCTGCTGCTATCTCCTGCCCGTGCCAATGCGGCCAAGGGCATTACCGATAAGGGTGCCAACACGCAGTTGGGCGCGTAATGCGTAAGTTCAAGCGCGTCCCGAAAGACAAGAAGTCTGGCGTCCCTAAGAAGTATATCGCCGGGGCCAAAAACCCTGACGCCAGGCGCAGAGAGATATTGAACACGCGCCGGCTCTACAAGGCAGGGAAACTGACCCCCGCCATGATGGACCGCATCTCAAAGGAGAGAAGCCGTGCCTAGTTTTTCCGGTATCCCAGGGGCAAGTCGCTTTAGCCATTCCAAGCTGATGCAAGTCTATAGACGTGGGTTGGGGGCCTACTATTCCAGTGGTAGCAGACCAAAAGTCTCAGCTAACGCTTGGGCGATGGGCAGGGTTCGATCTTTCGTCACCGGCCGTGGCGGTGCGCGGAAGGCTGACGCCGATCTGCTGAAGGGTAAGAAGAAGTGACACTGAAGCGACACCAGAACCCGAAGGGCGGATTGAACGCTGCGGGTCGGGCCCACTTCAAGCGGAAGGAAGGGGCGAACCTAAAGCCCCCGGTCAAGTCTGGTGACAACCCACGCCGCGCTTCTTTCCTGGCGCGTATGGCCGGCAACTCCGGGCCGGAGCGCGACAGCAAGGGGCGACCTACCAGGCTACTCCTCTCCCTCCGGGCCTGGGGCGCGTCATCCAAGGCCGATGCCAGGAAGAAGTCCGCGGCAATCTCTAAAAGACTGAAGGCAAAAGCGTGATGAAAAAGTTAACCAAAAATCAAAAAAGGCTATTGCTGAACCACTCACAACATCATTCCAAAAAACATATGAAGATGATGCGCGAAAGCATGAGATTAGGCAGCAGCTTCAAAAGCGCCCACTCAAAAGCACAGAAGGAAGTGGGCACCTAATGGCACAGTTCACACCGCATGAGATTATGAAACGCGCTGAGAAGGCGGACGCCAGGAAGAACCAGTGGCGGTCCATCTATGAGGAGTGTTACGAGTTCGCCCTGCCGCAACGCAATCTCTACTCCGGCTTTTATGACGGCAAGTCGCCAGGCCAGGACAAGATGGCCAGGGTCTTCGATGCGACGGCCATCAACTCGACACAGAGGTTTGCCAACCGCATCCAGTCCGCCCTCTTCCCGCCATATCGCAACTGGTGCCGGCTCCAGAATGGCAATGAGGTGCCAGAGGACCGCCAGGAAGAAATCGGCCAGGCCCTGGATTTATACACTGACCGCATGTTCGATGTGATTCGGCAGACCAACTTCGACCTGGCAATGTCGGAATTCCTGCTTGATCTATGTGTCGGCACGGCCGTCATGCTGATCCAGCCTGGCGATGACGATGCGCCTGTCCGCTTCACCGCTGTCCCACAGTACCTGGTGAGCCTGGAAGAAGGGCCCTACGGCGTTGTCGATAATGTCTACCGCCGGATGCGGGTCAGGGTTGATGTGATACAGAGACAGTGGCCTGACGCCAAACTGCCAGAGGACCTGGCGCGAAAGGCCGTTGACCAGGGTGATGAGGAGATTGAACTCCTTGAGGCCACAGTCTGGTCAGAGCAGATGCAGACCTACTGCTATCACCTGGTCTATGCAAAGGACAAGAAAGCGGCCGGTGCGAGTGACCTGGTGTATCGCACAATGGATGTTAGCCCCTGGATTGTCGCCAGGTATATGAAGGTTGCCGGCGAAGTCTACGGGCGCGGCCCGTTGGTCTCAGCCCTACCCGACATCAAGACCCTCAACAAGGTCAAGGAACTGGTGTTGAAGAACGCCTCTATCGCTGTGGCTGGTGTATACACCGCGGCCGATGATGGCGTCCTCAACCCACAAAACATAGCCATCGCTCCTGGTGCGATAATCCCTGTCGCCAGGAACGGTGGCCCCAATGGCGCAAGTCTCCAGCCACTGCGGTCTGCCGCTGACTTCAATGTGGGTCAGCTAGTGATCAACGACCTGGTGATGGGCATCAAGAAGATGCTCCTGGATGACACCCTGCCCCTCGACACGCAGTCAGCCAGGTCAGCCACTGAGATCGTGGAACGTATGAAGGAGTTGTCCCAGAACCTGGGCGCTGCCTACGGACGCCTCATCACAGAATGTATGATGCCGATGGTCAACCGCATACTCTATGTGATGAACGAGAAAGACCTGGTTGATATGCCTCTGAAGGCTGATGGCAAGGTAGTTCGCGTTGTGCCTGTTTCTCCCTTGGCACAGGCGCAAAACATGGATGATCTGCGGAATGTCCTGGAGTTTGCACAGATTGCTCAGACAGCCGGCCCGATGGGCCAGGTAGCAATCAACCAGGATGCGATGCTCGACTACATTGTTGAGAAGATGGCCGTGCCGCGCAGCATCATCAATAGCCAAGAGGCGCGTGAGGCTATTATCAAAGAAATGCAGAGTGCGATGGCACAGATGCAAGGACCACAGCAATGAGCGAACAAGATGTATTCCAAATCCTGACGCCAGGTGTATCGGATCGTGATGACCTGGATCGTGCCTTTGTGCGTTGCTTCTCCACAAAGGAAGGGCAGAGCGTTCTTGAACATCTCCGCAAGACCACGATTGAGCAGCCTACCTGGTACCCAGGCGAAGATGCGTCTCATGGCTTTGCGCGAGAGGGACAGAACAGCATTGTCCGGGAGATTGAGAGGCGCATCACAAGAGGTCGTAACTTATGAACCAAGATGAACTGGCCGTGAGCGATAACTCGGAAGAGCCGCAGAGCGATAACCAGGAGCAGCAAACCCTCCTCAACCTTAACGCCCCACAAGAAGAACAGGTGACAGAGCCAGAGGCTATGCCCCACCTGGAGACAGATGAGGCAGATGAAGAGCCCATTGATTGGGGTGATCGACCTGAGTGGATTCCGCCGGAACTCTGGTCTGAGACTGACGGGCCCGATGTCGAGAAGGCATTTGAAGAACTGGCCACAGTCAAACGTGACTACAAGGAACTCCGCACAAAGATGTCCCAGGGCCTACACAAGGCCCCGAAAGATGGCGAATACGCTATGGACATCATGACTGACGCCGGCATCGAAAGCGACGACCCCATGCTTACAGGCTATCTCGAAATAGCCAAGAAGCACGGCATTAGCCAGGACGCTTTCAATGAGATTGCTGAAGTCTACCTGGCATCTGCTGGCGAGATGGAAGCGCAGACCCAGGAGACCATTGCAGAGCAGAAGGCAAAGCTGGGGCCACGGGCTGACAAGATCATCGCTGAAACAGAGCAGTGGCTGATGAAGTTTGCTCAAAGCAATGTTCTCAACGATGCTGAGATTAACGCTATGGCCAACGCTTCGACAGACGCCAGCTTCATCACTGCCATGAACAAGATCAGGCAGTCATACAATGAGGCTCCGATCCCCGCCATCGAAATCCAGGAAGGGGCTCAGAAGTCTATCAACGAACTCCAGCAGCTTGTGGCTGACCCGCGTTATGGCAAAGACATGGCCTATACGCAGTGGGTTGAGCAACAATTCATGGAGAACGTGGCATAAAAAGGAAGCCCTGGGCTTCTCTCCAATAGGCAAACCATACGGTTGTCAGTTGTAAGCGTAACCCCGTGAGGTTATAGTTTGCCCAACTGACAACCGTTTTTTGCGGCCAGTTCTCGCTATACACGGCCCGGCCAGGACAACCGTTGCGATGTAAACCTCTATCTTTGATTTGCGAAGGAGCAAGCAAATGGCTGTATCTATCAGCAATGCGTTTGTGACCCTCTTCGACAGTGAGGTGAAGCAAGCATACCAGGGTCAACGTGCCCTGGCTGGTCTCACCCGTGAACGCACTGTCGAGGGCTCAACCGTAAAATTCCCGAAGATCGGGAAAGGCACGGCAAGCATCCGTGTGCCCCAAACCGATGTGACCCCTATGTCGGTAACCTACTCCCAGGTAACAGCGACGATGGAAGACTACATCGCTGCTGAATACTCGGACATCTTCAACCAGGCAAAAGTGAACTTCCAGGACCGTGCAGAACTGGTCCAGGTTGTTGCTGGCGCTATTGGTCGTCGGATGGACCAGGTGGTTATTGATGCGCTGGTGGCAAGTTCTGGCACACAGACTGTTGCCAACTCAGTCGGTGGTTCCAACACAAACCTCAACGTGGCGAAACTTCGTGCCGCTAAGAAGGCAATGGACGCGGCAAACGTCCCTGCTGAAGGCCGTGTCATCGTTGCCCATGCCAATAACATGGATGGTTTGCTGGCTGAAACCGAAGTCACCAGTTCCGATTTCAACACTGTCAAAGCCTTGGTAACTGGAGACATGACAGGTGGTAACACCTTCCTCGGCTTCCGGTTTGTCCAGGTTGGCGACAGGGATGAAGGCGGACTGGCTATCGACGGTTCATCTGACCGCATCGTCTATGCGTTCCATCGTGACGCTATGGGTCTTGGTATCAACATGAACGCGCAAAGCCGCGTCGATTACATCCCGGAAAAAACCAGCTTCCTGGTTGCTTCGATGTTCTCGGCTGGCGCTGTAGCCATCGACCCTGTTGGCATCACGAAAATCACATGTCGTGAGAGCTAGGAAGGAGACTGACTGATGGCTTACTCGAAAGATGGATTTGGCGCACTTGGTGGCCAATCACTCGCCGGCTCCCGCCCTGCTCTGTATGTGTATACGACCACTGATGCACATACCGCAGTAGATGCGTCGGGCTACTTCAACGATCTGTCCAACACTCTGAAGGTTGGCGACATGATCATTGTTCATGGAGCAACAGGCGGCACCCGCACTGTGACCATGCACATCGTCGTGTCCAACGCTTCCGGTGTTGTCGATGTCTCCGATGGCACGGTCATCGGGGTTGTCACTGACAGCGACTAAGTTCCTCCGGGGCCGGTCTCTATCAGGCGAGGCCGGCTCTAACTTACAGGAGAGAGGCTATGGCTTCTGGCGACACCAAACTATCAATATGTTCAGACGCATTGATAATGCTGGGCGCGAAGCCTCTCTCCTCTTTTTCTGAAGGAACTGACGCGGCACAGATTTGTGACCGCCTCTATGATGACATCCGGGACAGCACCATCGGGATGCACCCCTGGACCTTCTCATTCAAGAAGACGCAACTCGCCAGGACAACGACCACTCCTGTCAACGAGTTCAAGTATGAGTATCAGCTACCAGGCGACAGGCTCAACAATGTTCGCGCAGTGTTTACTTCTGGCACATCCGGCGCGAGACCGATCCAATATGGCTGGGAAGTCATGGGCGACAAGCTGCTCTCTTCTGAGGAAGAGATATATGTCGATTACCAGTATCCTACGCCAGAAGCTGAGTTGCCGACTTACTTCATCCAACTGTTGAAATACATGATGGCCTGGAACATCGCGGAGACCGTGACGGACCAGATAACCAAAGCGGACTATTTCAAGACCCAGGCTGTCGGGACACCCTCTGAGAATATGCGCGGGGGCTTCTTCCGCGTGGCAACGTCTATCGACAGCCAGAACAGACAAACAGAGGCGATTGAGGACTACAGTCTGATTTCGGTTCGTGGATGAGCCGGATTGTCCAGATACAGACAAATTTCTCAGTAGGTGAGATCGACCCCCTCCTCCGGGCCAGGATCGACCTCAAGCAGTATTACTCTGCCCTACAGACTGCCACCAATGTTGTGATCCAGCCCCAGGGCGGTATCAGGCGGCGTGAGGGGTTGCGCTACGCTGCCACCCTGGATAGTGGCGCTGCCAATGGCGTGAGGCTTATCCCGTTTGAGTTCAACACAGACGACAGCTATATGTTCGCACTAACTGCCGGCAAGCTGTATGTCTTCCGCAGTGGGGCCCTGGTTACAAACATCAACGGCACTGGCAACAACTTCTTGGCGATCTCTGAGATCACCGCGGCCATGCTGCCGAATCTACGCTTTGCACAGTCGGCCGACACCATCATCTTCACGCATGAGGACCTGGAGCCACTGAAGCTAGTCCGCGGTGCTAACAATTCGTCCTGGACGAAATCGACTGTTTCGTTTGTCGAGCGGCCCTACTATCCATTTTCGATCACCACCAGTAATCCTGCGGCAGACATCACGCCATCTGCCGCATCTGGAAATGTCGAGATCACGGCGACAGCCTCGGTCTTCTCAGCCTCGCATGAGCATCAGTACATCAACATTTTGAGCAACTTTGGTCGGCTTCGGATTGTGGAGTTTGTCAGCGCCACAAAAGTCCGCGGCGTGGCAGAGGTGCCCTTCTTCTCGACTGACGCCATCTCCGCTAACGATTGGGAGTTGGAGGTTGGCCATGAACTTGCCTGGTCTAACACCAGGGGCTGGCCCAAGGCCATCACCTTCCATGAAGGCCGGCTCTGGATGGCGGGGTCCAAGTCCCTGCCCTCGACAGTATGGGCATCACGGGCCAATGACTTCTTCAACTTCGACAAGGGTGAAGGCCTGGACGATGCGGCTCTTGAGGCAACGCTTTCGACATCGACGCTGAACTCTATCACTGACATCTTCTCCGGCCGCGACCTCCAACTCTTCACAACGGGTGGTGAGTTCTATGTTCCCCAGGCAAACCTGGAGCCGATCACCCCGTCCAACTTCATCGTGAAGATTGCTACCAGGAACGGGTCGAAGGCTGATGTGCCGATTGTCGGCGTGGACAGTGGCACCCTGTTCATTCAGCGCAAGGGCAAGTCTCTCAACGAACTAGCCTTCACCGATACAGAACTTGCCTACAACACCAGCAATGTCTCCATGCTGTCGGGCCACCTGTTCAAGGCCCCAACTGACATGGCGATCAGACGCGCCACCTCAACAGATGAGAGTGACCGGCTGATGATCGTCAACGGTACAGATGGGTCAATGATCGTGTTCTCACTGCTGCGGTCTCAGGAGGTCACTGCGCCGGCCAAGTTCACAACCAATGGTGAGTTCCAGGCTGTCGGGGTGGATGTCGATGAGATTTACGTTATCACCAAGCGGACAGTGAACAGCGCGGCACAATACTTTGTCGAGTATTTTGACAGCACCCTCAACCTGGACAGCGCGGTTGCAGCCTCTGGTGCCACCAGTTCTGTCAGTGTCGCTCACCTGGACACTGAGACCGTCAAGGTCATCACTGACGGCGTTGTGCAGCCAGATGTGACTGTGAGCAGCAACACGGCGACTTTTGCCAGGGCAAGCACCAGCAACTATCAGGTCGGTCTGGATTACACGGTTGAGGTCAAGACCATGCCGGTTGAGCCGCAGATACAGTCTGGCTCTTTGCGTGGCTTCAAGAAGCGCATCCTGGAGGTGAACGCCGAACTCTTTGAGACAAAGGCGCTGACCATCAACGATGAGTTGGTGGCCTTCCGTCAGTTTGGAGAGAGCAACCTGGACACTAGCGTTCAGCCCTTCACCGGCATTAAGACCATCGGCCCACTCCTGGGCTTTGACAAAGAGGGAGCCATCACACTCAAGCAGACCGTGCCGCTTGATATGACGGTCCTGGCTCTCGACTACAAAGTAAGCGTGGGGCAGTGATATGGAAGCTATAGCGATAGGGTCTAAAGTCTTTGGTGCCATCCAGCAGATGCAGATGGCGAAAGCCCAACAGCAAATGTACAACATGCAAGCCAAGCAAGCAGAGATGCAAGCCAGGGCCGGCATGTTGCGTACCAGGTCTGAGACGCTGAATCACAAGCGTCAGGGCATCCAGGTCCTCAAGAAGATCGCTCAGAACCTGTCAACAATTAACGCACGGGCTGCGGCCGGTTCTATCGACCCCTTCTCTGGATCAGTGGCCAACCTTGCCATCTACAACCTGGGCAAAGGCGTAACAGACTTTTTCACAAGCAAAGAGAACCAGGAGTTGATGCAACTCCAGGGACAAATCATTGAGGCTGGTGGTGCGATCCAGTCCGCTCAGTATGTGGCTGCTGGCAACATGGCCCGTCGTCAGGGCTACATCAATGCTGTCGCCAGTATTGGCGAGGCGGCTTACATGGCAGATCAGACTGGCGCGTTTAGTTTCACAAACCCCAAGCCAGCGCCATCTGTCGGAAACTCTAGCTATACAATGTATGAGCCACGCTGATGTCAGAACTGTTTGAAAGACTGGCCTCTGCCCCCATCCAAACAGTTGGTACAGGAGATGTGCCCCGCATCGACATGGCTGCTGGTCGTGAGGCTGCGCGTACATCTGAGGCAATGGCCAGGGCGATGGACCGTATCTCTAGCTTTGCCTTCAAAGAGGTGGAGCGACGGAACACTCTCCAGGGCTCAATGCTCGGCGCGTCTGATCCGACCAGGACACTGACCCAACTCCAGGACCAAGACCCTGCCAGCTTCAATGCTGGCGAGGCTGCTGCTTACAATGCCGCGGTCAAAGGATTGAGTGCAGAGATCGAAGTCGAAGCCAAGCGCGAGATGGGCAAGCAGTACCTGGAAGCGATTGAGGCTGGTGAAGACCCCACGCAGTTGGCAGAGCGACTGGATATGGTGACGCTCGGCTTCTCCGATGCTCTGGGCATGATGGACCCGGCCGCGGCCCAGGAAGTCAGCCTCACTCTGGACAGCTACCGCAACGCTCAGTTCCTCAACTATTCTGAGGATCACATCAAGAAGAAGAAGCAGGAGAACCGGGCCCAGGGTGCGTTGAACCTGGAGACTATGACCGAAAGCCTGGAGAATCTGGCCAGGTCGGGCATGTCTGATGCGGTCATCAACAAAGATATCGACCAGGGCGTTGAGGCCATAGGCGCTATGCTCCGGGCCCAGGGGTACAATGAAGAAGAAGTCGCGGATGCCATGATCCGCGCTAATCGCAAAGCCCAGATTGCTAGAGTGCGCGGTGGCTTTGACAGGCTTGAGACACCAGAGGAGAGACTGGAGTACGCTGACCGACTTGAGGCTGACATTGGCAAGGATGGTGGCCTGGCCCGTGGCATCTCTGACGACAACGCTCAGACCCTGGTGCGGAACTTCCGCACTGCTGCCAACTCTGACATCTCTGCACTTAACTCTGAGATTGCTAATCTCAAGGCTGACTTGAACTATGAGGTCTCTACTGTTGTGTCGGCCGGGGGCATCCCCTCGACTGCGGTCATCGACAAGATGAGGGCCAGGATTGACGCCCTGGAAGATGCCGGCGCAGACAAGGCCAGGCTGGCAGAGGTCAAAGAGCGCCTGGCTACAGCAGAGAGCCACATCGAATACTTCCGCGGCATCCAGGGATTTAACCTGGAAGAACTGCGGCAGGAGCGTGACACCATCACTAACCGCATGGGTGCTGAAGAGGCTGGCACACCAGAGGATGTCTTGCGGCTCAAGATCGTCAAGTCTCGCCTGGCAGCTATGGCATCTGACGAAAGATCCGATAACGCGGCTTTGAAGGCGACGGCTACAAGCATTGGCAGAAGCGTTGATGCGCTGGAGAAAGTGGTCAAGAGGTTTGACCCGATCCGGGATGAGGATGTCGCTGCGATCAATGACGGCATCAACAAGCTAGAGGCTGAAGGTGCGCCCAAAGATATGGTGGCTGCGCTGCGGAGCGATGTGGCCAGGCTGACTGCTATGTCAGAGTTGTTCAACGATATCGCCAACGACAGCACCATGACGCTAGAGGACAAGATCAATACTCTGCGCCAACGCGATGGCGGTTACTCTGCCGATGAAAGTGAGTTCCTGGCGCTGATGGAGCAACGGCTCACGGCTATGGAGACAGGGCTCAAGGATGACCCACTGTCCTGGGGGAATGGCTCTGGCGTCGTGGCCCTCGGCGTTGACCTGGTGGAAACGGTGTTGAGCCCTGACAGCCAGGCAACCGATATCGCAACAGCGGTTGAGGCACGGGTCAAAGACGCTAACAAAGTCTCGGCGCATTACGGCACACCGAAGACAATCCTCACAAAGTCTGAGGCCACTGCCCTGGCTACGGCCTTGGAGGAGATGCCTGTCGAACTACAGACGGTAACGCTCAACAAACTGTCCACTGCTTTTGGCCAGGATGCACTGGTGGTCCTGGGGCAGATTAGCAAAGACGCCCCGGAACTGGCTCACATCGGCGGCATGATGGTTCTCGGTGCGGATGAAGCGACAATTCAAGCTGCGATGCGTGGGCGGGGCATAAAGGCCGGCAAAGAGGATCGCGCCCTGGGCGAGATGACAGACATGCGTGACCAGCGCGTCACCCTGTTTGACGGCTTGTCCGGTAGTCCACCGATGGACAGGGCGATTGACCGGCTTAAGTCTGTGGCTGACCTCATCTACCTGGGCAAGGGTGGCAGCGCCGGGGGCGTCTTTGATCGGGACCTCTACAATGAGGCCCTGCAACTAGCTGCTGGACGCCAAGTCATCAACGGTGAAGAACGTGGCGGGATTGTGACCTACAACGGCCGCAACATCATCATCCCGTCGAGCATCAAGGCAGACGATGGCGTCGATGAAATATTCGACAATATGGAAAGCGTGAATGACCTCACTGCTATAGCTGTCACCCAGGGCCCTGACGGTCAGATGAGGCCCTACGATGAGTTGCCGGTTGGTGTGCTGAACCAGCAAGCTGTGCCTCTGTCCGTCGTGCAAAGGGCCAACCTGATCTCTGTTGGCGATGGCCTCTACAAGATGGCCTACAAGGGCGAAGTCCTGTTCGCGCCGAATGGTCAGCCTTATCTGATTGATCTGAAGAGAGCCCAACCATGAGCATCTTCTTCGACCAGTATTACAACACTGGCGTCGGAGATACGCCCTTTGGATTTGGTGGAGAGGAGTTGGGCTTCTTCGATGCTATGGGCGCGGCGTATGAGGCCCAGGTCCGCGGCTCCAATATCGACACCTACACTGATCTCATGAGCGAAGAGTTGCAGCCCCTGATTGACGCGATCAGTGAGCGCCAGGGCCTGACCTTCTCTAATCCTGGCAGATACTTTGGTGCGTCCGATTCGATGGGGCACAGTGACAGGTCGAGAGCGCAGTCCTTAGAAAAGCTGTTTACGCACTTGGATGAGAACCGCGAACTCTATCCTGAGTTTTCTGACCTGTCCCGCTCAACCCTGGACGCCAGGATCAAAGAGCAAGCCCTGGCTGCGATTGAGGCAGGAGAAGAAGCCAGAAGCCGTGAGACGACTATGGGCAAGGTAGGCGGCTTCATTGGCCAGGGTGGTGGTGTTTTCACAGACCAGGCCTTCCTGGACCAGATGGTTATGATGGGGCCGATGGCCTTTATGCGGCACAGAAAGCTAGGTGGCGCTATGTTGGCAGAGGGCCTGATTGGTGCCGGCACTGAGGCGATCCTCCAGCCTGGGGTGCGGGAGTGGTATCAGTCCCTGGGCCTGGACTATTCCTATGAGCAAATGCTCATCAACATCGGTATCGGTGGCGTCATTGGTGCTGGTCTGCCCCCTGTCCTAATGGGCGCTGGTAAGGGTGTGGCTATGACCACTGACCAGGTGCGTAAGGGCCTGGAACTATTCCGCGGCAATGCCATCCCTGCCCGTGAGGCTGATCTGGCCATCGACGCCCTGGACGACTTTGATGCGCTAACGACTGACATCCCGGAGACCTTCACCGCGCCAGATGAGGCAACTCCGGCTCAGATCAAGCTAGTCGAAGACCTCAACAACAATGTCGATGACGCGGTGCTAATGAACAACGAGGCGATCCGCCAGGCAGATGCAGCACTGAAAGCGATACCTGAGACAGTCAACGCACCAGACTACGGGTCGATCAAATGGGACACAGAGCGGACCTTCAATGACCCCAGGACTGGAGATACCTTTACTGGCTACGAGAGCGCCATACAGCGGCTTTACGACGACGCCAGGGTGCTTGGCTTTGTAGACGACAAGATGCCCGTCCCTGACGCTCCTTCGCAGTTTGATAAGAAGGCCATCATCATTCTTGGCCCCCCTGCTGCCGGCAAGTCTAGTATCGCCAACCCAATCGCCAGGAGATATGGCGCGGCAATTATTGACCCGGATGAGGCCAAGAAGCTGCTGCCTGAGTTCAACGATGGTGCCGGTGCTACAGCCGTTCATGAGGAAAGCGGCTTCCTGGCAGAGGTCGTCATGGCCAAGGCCCTGGATGAAGGCATCAACATGGTCATCCCAAAGGTTGGCGGTAAGCCAGCTACTATCCAGCGTATTATCAAAAAGCTGAAGGCCAACGGTTACAAGGTTGACCTGGTTGGCATGGATGTCAGCTACATCAATGCCCGTAACAGAATGTTTATGCGGTTCCTCAATACGGGCCGCTACATACCCCTGGAGTATATTAAGGAGGTTGGCGATGGGCCGATGAATACCTATAATATACTCAAGAAGGAAGGACTTGCAGATGGCTACACGCACATCGACAACAACGGGCAAAGGGGCCAACCCAAGCCCGTCATCGAAGACACCGGACAACTCCTTGAAGGGGTCGACCTACAACTTCGAGCAAGCGGACCAGAGGATAGCGGACTACGCGGACAGCCCGGAGGGGCAAGCCCGGATGAAGAGGTTGCTCGGCAAGTCGAAAGGCTCTTCGACCACCTAAATCGCGCCGATGAGGCGACAGCTAACCTCGACAGGGGTCTCTTACCAGACGAGCCCCTAGACCCCCCTGACACGCGGCCCTTACCCCAGGAAACCACCTTCCAGGAAGCGGAGGTGCCCAACACCATTGAGCAAGTGGCCAGGGACACAGACTTCGACAACATGCCTGACGACGAGACCCTGACCATCGACATGGTGGCCGGTGATGAGGTCGTGCCTGTTGAGATGACCGGCCGACAAATCAAAGCCGAACTGGCTCAAGATGAGCGGATGCTGGATCGACTGAGAGGGTGCGTAGTATGAGCCTGTTGGATTGTATCGCAAACGCTGAGAAAGAGGGCACCCTGACCGGCCCCCAGGCAAGTCGTGCCAGGCAGATGTTTAGTGAGTTTAAGGCAGAGAACCGGGCCAGGCAGATGGGCCCGGCCGAAGCTGACGCCCAGGCTGGTCGTGATACCTTCGATGTCCTGGAGTATGAGGCGAAGCAGAAGAAGCGCCGCATGATCCTGCAACGGGCCACTCAACGCCGCGTCCTCAACAACCTGGGCGAGTTCAAAGGCAACGATCCTGGCGAGGCCATGATCTCTCTCCTGGAGCGTGATGGCACCGGCCGGAGCCCCTACTCCAATGTGTCAGCCCGTCAGGCCGCTGTCCGGGGTATGGCTCATGCCCTCATGGACAATGTGATTGCTCAGTTAAAGAAGACCCAGGTCCTGGGCCGCACAACACGCAAGTCCAAAGCAACATCGCAAAACATGGTCCGCGAGATATTCAAAGAAAACACGGGCGACCAGGCGGCACGAGAACTGGCCCAGGCTTGGGAGAAGGCATCGGAATTCCTGCGGGTCTCTTTCAACAAGGCCGGCGGTGATATCCCCAAGCGCAGTGATTGGGGGATGCCCCAGGTCCATGACAACGCGGCTATACGAAAGGCCGGCAGGGTTGAGTGGAAGAAGTTTATCAGGCCGCTCCTGGACCAGGAGAAGATGGTCAGCTTCAAGACCGGCAAGCCGATGAACGATGTGGACTTTGAGGATGCCCTGGATGAGATATGGGAGACCATCGCCACTGAGGGCTTTGCCAAGGTCAAGGAGAGTTCTGTCGGTGGCCAGGGCAAGTCTCTAGCCCGTCGCCGCCAGGATCATCGTTTCCTGGTGTTCAACAGCGCAGACAACTGGCTCAAGTACCAGGACAGCTTTGGCGGTGGTGACACCTTCTCCATCATGATGAACCACATTGACGGTATGGCCAGGGATGTGGCTCTGCTCGAAATCCTGGGCCCGAACCCGACATCGACGGTCAAGTTCCTCAAGACACAGACGCAAAAGCAAGCCAAAGAGATTGACGCCGCAAAGGGCAATGACAAGCAGTCAGCCAAGCTAGTGGGCCGTCATAACAAGTTCGATGAGATGTATGACTACATCACCGGCAAGTCTCATGCGCCAGTGAATGGCACAGTGGCCAGGTCTTTTGCCGGCCTGGGCAATCTTCTGACCTCTGCCTATCTGGGCTCGACTTCGATCCTGGCCATCGCTACGGACCCGAACTTCACCAGGATTGCCAAGCGGATGGCTGGTATGCCCCTCCTCCGCTCCTCAATGCAAAAGTCTTTTGCCATGATGACCGCCGGCAAGATGACCAAGCAGCAAGCTATCAGGATGGGCCTGGTGGCAGAGAACTGGTCGTCTGTGGCTTATGGTCAGTCACGCTACGCCAACGATGTCCTGGGCCCGAATGTGACTGAGGCCATATCCAACGTGGCTATGAACATCTCCCTGCTGTCGCCATTCACCCAGGCCGGCCGTTGGGCTTTCGGCATGGAGTTCATGGGCTTCATCGCGGACAACGCCAAGACGCCCTATGCACAACTCAACACCGCTTTCCGCCAGACCCTGGATAGATACGGCATCTCTGCCGATGACTGGTCCAAGATGGCCGGCTTTGAGCAGTACGACTTCAAAGGGGCTAAGTTTCTGCGCCCTGATGAGATGATGGAGACTGACCGCGAACTGGCGTTCAAGATGCTGGAGATGGTCCAGGGCATGACCAACCTGGCTGTACCTGTTGCGTCAGTAAGAGGCAGGACCGCTCTGGTCGGTGGCACAAAGGCCGGCACCCTGGTTGGTGAGATTGCCAGGTCGTTTGCCATGTTCAAGAGTTTCCCTGTCACTTTCTACATGAACAACATCAAGGCCGCGGTGTATCAGAAGGGTGCCAGGCGTAAGGCCGGGATTGCTGCTGACCTCCTGATTACATCCACAGCGATGGCCGCTCTGTCTATCCAGGTGCGTGAGATATCCAAAGGCCGTGACCCTCTCGCAATGGACACGCCTGAGTTTTGGGGCAACGCCCTCCTGACTGGTGGCGGCATCGGCATCTTTGGCGACTTCCTGTTCTCTAGCGTCAACCGCTTTGGCGGAGGACTGTCGGAGACGATTGCTGGCCCCAGGGTTGGTTTCCTTAACGATCTACGAAAACTGACTATCGGTAACGTGATGGAACTGGTCCAGGGGAAAGACACCAACGCCGGCAAAGAGGCGGTGGACTTCTTCGGCAGGAACATGCCCGGTGCCTCGACCTGGTATCTGCGCCTAGCAATAGAGAGGACCATCCTGGATCAGTTGCGCCTCATGTCAGACCCAGATGCTTACCGGCGCTTTAGACGCATAGAGAAACGCCGGATGAGAGAGTACGACCAGGAGTATTGGTGGCGTCCAGGTCAAGCACAACCCGACAGAGCCCCTAACATCCTGGGCGTTACGGGTAGGTAGGTTACATGGATTTTTTTGCGTCTTCATGTTACAACAGCCAACAGGACCGTGAGGTATTGAAATGACGAATATCAATGCAGTGAAGCGCAGAGTTGTACTGTCCGGCAGTGCCGGCACGGGCCCTTATGCTTTTACCTTTGAGATACTGGATGATGACGATATCCAGGTCTTCAAGGACACGACGCTACTGACAAAGACAGCGGACTATACAGTCACGATTAACAGCAACGGCACCGGCAGTGTGACCCTGGGGGTTGCCGCCACATCTTCGCAAAGCATCACCATCATTGGTGCCAGGGACATTGAGCGGACTACAGACTTTGTGACGGCCGGCGACCTCAAGGCCTCAAGTCTCAATGAGCAGCTAGACGCACTGACCATCTTTGATCAGCAGATTGATGAGAAGGTTGACCGCTCACTCAAAGGCAACTTCTCCGACCCGACCAACCTGGACTACACGATCCCGTCCGTGGATAACCGCAAGGGCAAGTATCTCCAGTTCAACTCGACAACTGGTGCGCCAGAGGCTGGACCTAACTCAACGGATGTCACGACCCTGGGGTCTATCGCCAGCGACATCGCCACCCTGGCTGACATCGAGGATGGCACCGATGCAACAGATGCCATTCAGACTGTGGCTGGCATCTCATCAAATGTAACCACAGTAGCCGGCATCTCCAGCAATGTGGCCTCGGTGGCGGGGATCAGCAGCAATGTTACGGCTGTGGCTGGTGACGCTTCTGACATCGGCACAGTTGCGTCCAACATCTCCTCTGTAAACACCAACGCGACCAACATCACCGCCATCCAGGGCGCGGCTGCAAATGCCTCAACTGCCACGACTAAGGCATCAGAGGCGGCGGCTAGTCAGGCGGCGGCGGCATCAAGTGCATCTTCTGCCTCGACATCTGCGGCGACATCGACCACAAAAGCTGCCGAAGCGGCGACTTCTGCCAGCAATGCCTCGACTTCTGAGACAAATAGTGCGGCTTCTGCGACAGCGGCGGCATCATCTGCCACGGCTGCGGCGGCAAGTCAAACTGCGGCGGCAGCTAGTGCTGCATCTGCGGCCACAGCATTTGATAACTTTGATGACACCTACCTCGGCAGCAAGACCAGCAATCCAGCACAGGACAATGACGGAAACCCCCTAGTTTCTGGCGCATTATATTTTAATAGCACCGCCAACGAGATGCGGGTGTATGATGGAGCCAACTGGATCGCCGCCACATCTGCTGGCAATGTCAGCCTGATCCTGTACGAGTACACAGCGACATCAGGGCAGACTACATTCTCTGGCTCTGACGACAACAGTGCCACGCTGTCTTACACGGCAGACAATCTGCAAGTCGTGATGAACGGTATTGTCCTCGACCCGTCAGATTTTACAGCTACCAACGG
>TARA_R100000654_G_scaffold26860_1_pt1 | contig 18977 bp, 32 predicted proteins | sample TARA_R100000654 | Tara Oceans TARA_R100000654 (sample SAMEA2622473) | marine metagenome | biome: marine biome (ENVO:00000447); feature: surface water layer (ENVO:00002042); material: "saline water (ENVO:00002010), including plankton (ENVO:xxxxxxxx)" | depth 5 m
TGCTCCAATGTAAAGGATCGCCCATAGTGGGCTTCTACTGCAGCCCTGACGTAGAACACGTCACTGTGGGGTATGTGAAGTTTATCAAGACGATTATTGAGTACGGCATCATAGAACGCTTCAATAACATTGTCTGTGTATAGTTTTACTGATTTTTTGCCCATTGTCAAATGATATTTTTATTAATGTACGGATGGGGGTACTATTACTATATAGTATATACTGTATATTAGTTATATTATAATAATAGTAAACTTAATTTTAGTTAAACTATTATAGTTAAACTATGCCCTCCGAATTTAGTTATATATAATTATATCATGTCTCGATGCAAAGGTCAATACTCTTTATTTGACACTCCTCGTGCATAATATTCTATTGTGGTTAACATCTAATTTTCCTGATCTGTGTATTTGTACAAGTATATATACGCTATACCCCCCACTGGCACATGCACGTACACGCATGTCATGTGGCGTAAGGGCATCTGCATCATAGTGTGCGTGTCTGTGCCTGACATTCGCACCATGACACGAGCATAACCCACGAAATAAGGGATATCAGAACCCCAAACAACTGTTATCACATCAGTTGCACTCTTAAGAGCGTCAACAAGGTCGGGTTTTTTGAAATCTGGAGCAAAAATGTTAAGCCTATGTACCACTTTTCAGCTCCCAAAAACCATATCCCCAACATCGGGAAACTATTGTGTATAACTTACTTTTTTAAGCACTATGAGTTCTTACGAATAGTGTTAAAAAAGAAAGGAATACACAAAATGGCAAACTCAACATCAAAATCATCAGCTCCAAAATCAGCTCCAACATCAGCGTTCCAATCATACGAGGGGACACTGCACGACAGGATGGTCGCACTGAAGAAGGTTGACTCAAGGGTCAAGTCGCTTCGGGGCAAGGCATTCGGTTTGGAAGTCCACATGGACAACGATGCCAAGACAGGCAAGTACACATTCCTGCAGTCAGGACATGCCATAGACGTTGCAAGGCTGTTCAATGAAGCCAAGGAACATGGTGATAAAGCCACCACCAGAGCGATGACAACCTACTACACTTCGCAAAGAATATCCGAGTACCGAACTTACGAGAGTTTGGTGACTTCGGGGCAACTTGAAGAAGTCTTCAACACCACGATCAAGGGTACGAAGACGAAAGAGATTTCGTCCATAAGCTACATGCTCAAGCTGTACAAGAAGGCTACAGCTCCTGCGAAAGAGGAAGCTACGGCTGAAGCAGAAACTCCCGATGTCGGGGAAACTGAAGAAGCCCCACAGGAAGCGACTGTGAAAGTGCCACAGACTGAAGAGGACTTTGTGGCAATCATGGTTGAGCGTGGTCTTGATCTTGAAAAGGTTGTCGAGCTGATCTTTGATCTTGACAAGCAATCACAGGTAGCTGTAGCTGTATAACACTACCTTACATTCTCCCGATGTCGGGGAAACTTGGCATCGGGCAACTTCAGAAAGGATTTACAAAATGGAAATATTAATCGTACTCACATTATTCGCAGTATCATCTGCATATTGCTACTGGCTAAGTGGAGGGTTCAAATGAGAATGTTTTTTTACAGATTGTCACAGCTAGGCTTATCAATACTAGCGTTCACTTGCATGATGATATGCTACTGGTCTATGGAAAGCACCAAGGTTGCAGACTTTGGTCACAATGTAACTGACGTGGTGATGTTTGTATTCACTTGTTTGTTTGGACTTTGCATGGTCTTCTTCTTGTTGCAAGTAGCCATGAGCCAAGACTAAGCTATCTATATATTTTAAACCCTTGAGTTCTTACGAAAGGGTATTAAAATAATATATAGATTAACTGAAACCCCCGATGTCGGGGAAAACTGAAAGGAACTTACATGAACATCGACTTGAACGTAAATTACAAAAATGTCCTCAAAAGATTTTCGATCACATCTGAAAAGGATGGCTCTTGGCTTATCTGTCTGAAGAAAAGATCGGACAAAGGGCATGATGCTCCTATGAGAGTATGTGCCACGCTGAATGAAGCTGTTGACTATGCACTTTATTTTGATCATGCTTGGGATAGAGTGTGACCCAATCCAACCACCCCGATGTCGGAAAGTCCCGATGTCGGGGAAACCCTGAAAGGTAAAAACATGGAAAAATTTTCTTTTGATGAGATCACACATCTCTCTGATGCCGTATGTGACAAGCTTGACTGGATGGTGCAGAATGATAAACAGCACACAACAAGGTACAAAGCTTTCATAGACTTGAGGGACAAACTTGCGTTTGTTTCTATGGCTATGTACGAAAGTAAAGATCACGATGTAGTACACATATCCCCTTCCATCTATGGCTATGCCAAACCATTATCAACTAAAGGAGAATAATTATGAAAACTATGCAGATTGTAGACAGAGTGTCCCCATTCACAGGTAACACGAACAGCATGTTCATCCTGCTTGACGTGGAAGACTACAAGCGTTGGAGACTAGGGCAAGGTCTTATACAAGACTGCTTGCCTTATCTGTCAGCAGATGAGCGTGAGTTCCTCATGACAGGCATGATGCCTGAAGAGTGGGGTCAAGCATTTCCAGAAGAGGAGTAAAAGAAAATGCAAAGCAATAGAAACTTTGAGAAGTTTAGAAAAAGTCCCGATGTCGGGAAAAAAGATAGACGCAGAAACAACCTAGTTCTCATGGAACGTAGGGTAACACGTAAGCAAAAGCTCAAGCAGAAAGGAGTAGCGTAATGGGTATCAAAAAGTTCAAAGGTGTCATAGTCTATGAAGGTGCAAGCCTACTTGACGGCAAGCCTACAGTTGTGATCGCAACCAGAGACACAGGCAATCGTAAGACAGGTGGCATGGTGCAGACGTTCATCATGAGATCAGACATAGACCCGATCACAGCAAGCCGTACAGGAGAGGACTACTCTGTCTGTGGTAGCTGTATCCACAGAGGTAAGGCTAACCCTGACAAGAAGTCGGGTGGTGCAGATGACAGGACGTGTTACGTCATGTTGCTCATGCTCAACTCTGTGTACTCTGCCTACAAGCGAGGGAGCTACACCAAAGTGCCACCTAGACTAGTACCTGAATGGTTCAGTGGTGAGCTAGTCAGACTTGGCTCGTATGGTGATCCGATGGCTGTTCCGTCTTGGCTATGGGACGATGTACTGTCCGAAGCCAAAAGTCACACAGGCTATGGACATCAGTTCGGTGTCAAAGGTGCAGACGTTAGACCTGACCTGTGCATGATCTCTGTGGACAACGAAGCTCAAGCTCGACATCAGTGGTCACTAGGCAACAGGACTTTCAGAGTGGGCAACTCTGTCGATGACATGGTGCAAGGCTCAGAGATACTCTGTCCTGCATCAGACGAAGCAGGTAAGCGTACAACCTGTGACAAGTGTAAGCTGTGTTCGGGCAATCAGATACAGGCGAAGTCTGTCTTCATCCCTGTTCATGGCAATGGCAAAAACAACTATAGAAAGGTAGCATAATGTTTGACCAATTCGTAAGAGCATATTGGAATATTCACAAGGGTATGTATTCCGTACAGGACTACAAGACTAGCCGTGTGATTGACCGAACCAATGACGTGTTCCTTATCAACCCTAACTTTATCGTAAGACAGGGGGGACGTAAGCGTGTCATTGAAGAGGGTAAGAAGAACGTCCATGCCTTTGCCGTAGGGTATAGACCAAGCAAGTTTACGGCTGAAGAGTGGGACGTATATTACATCCAAGGTAAGACGTGGAGAGATGTGACGTACAACCCTTACAAGTACACCACCTTTGTCTGGAAGGACACTGGTGAGCCTGTGGGCAACGACATGACTATGGTCAAGCTCACAACCAAAGAGGGCAGACCCCTCATGAAAGCGTACAGTTAATATTATACTTGAAATACTTATGAAAGTATAATATAACTGTACTACATAAACCAACAGAGTTCCCGATGTCGGGAGTTCTACAACACAGAAAGGAACATTCATATGTTTACATTTAACTTTGACAGCTTACCACAGGGTAAGATAGTAGATGGTGGACTTACATTCATCAGAGTAATTCTAACTTGCATCAAGCTAAGACTTCTTGGTCACAAGCCTGTCATTCACAGGAAGGTTAAGATCAAAGGCTTCTATGTTCAGAAGGGCATAGCGAAAGAGCCTTTGGTTAAGTTTAACTTCTGGTTCTTTGGGTGGAAGTCTTCATCATTCCATGACTACAATAGGAATGGTAAGCCTAGAGTTACTCAGACTAGGTATGTACCTATCAAGTCCTTCCTCATCCAGAAGAAGGTAGCCTAACCATGATGCACTACGAGATCTTTGTATCCGTAGATGGTCAGCAAGGTGTGGTGAGGGTCGGTGGCTCTCACCCACTTGTGGCTAATGGCACAGCATCTGCGATTGAATATGCACTAGGTGTAACTAAGATGTGTTACCCCGAAGCTATAGTTGAGTTTGACTTTATCAAGGAGTACGAGCTTGAAGATGAACCAGACGTAGGCTATGTCTACGAACCAGAAGGTATGGTACAGACTTACCATTGAGGAGACTACGTATGAATATACATGACAAGAACGTACACCTTTTGCTGACGGCTATCCTGTTGAACACAACAGACCCGAAGCTCAAGGCAGAGAAAGACAAGAGCTTACAAGCGTTGACCGATGACTATTATGAAAGGAACTTAAAACATGGCAAAGATAATCTACAAAAAGGTAATGCGAAAAAGACCACGTAATATGCTACATGCAGAAGCTGTGGCACAAGGTGTCTTGAAGCCTAAGGTTATAGGTGACAAGAGATCTAAGGTACTAGAGAACAGAGCCAAGAAGAGAGCGATAGCATTTAAACAAATAAACAAGGAGAACTATGATGACATCTGATAACAAAGTCCCGACATCGGGGAAAAAGATTGTAGTCAGCTTGTGTGGTGGTACAGACAGTGCCTACCTCTCATGCCTAGACGCAGGGATTGACGTGTCCCCGACTGGTGACTACGAGTACCACACATTTGAGATAGACAAGTATGCTAGTGCTGTGTCCAGATACCAGATACCTCATGCCATACATCATGGTGACGCTAATGGTTGGGATATACTGAAGGGCAGAGATGTCTTTCTTCTGCTTGCAGGTTTCCCTTGTCAGCCTTACAGCGTGGCAGGTAAGATGCAAGGCACGTCAGACAGTCGTGATCTATCTCAGGTTATGTATGACGCATTGGAAGGCTTGAACCCTACACACTTTCTCTTTGAGAATGTAGAGTCCAAAGCCAAGCACGACTGGTACAAGAATGTCAGCAAAATTCGTCAGGCAGAGATGTATACACATGACAGTGCCAAGGTGTCTGCTCAGTCTAGGAAGCGTGTCTATATAACCAACATACCACACAACGAGTTGGCTGATCAGGGCATCATCCTACAGGACATACTAGAAGATGACAGTATGACTGACAGGGACAAGTCCTATTGTGTAGATGCCAACTACTTCAAAGGTGGTAGCATGAAGATGTACTTTGAGAAGTCTCGCAGACAAGTAGTCTTCAATGACAAAGGTCATCCTCATTGGGATAAGTGTAAGCAAGTCGGTGAAGCTGACCTCAAAGGCTACGACATCATCAAGCGTGTGTACTCTAGGCAAGGCAAAAGTCCTACCCTGACTACTATGCAAGGTGGATGGCGAATGCCCAAGGTAGAGACAGACGAGCTACATTGGAGAGCATTGACACCTTTAGAGTGTGAACGCTTACAGACACTACCAGATCTGTGGACACAGTATGGTGAGTTTGACCACAAGCATGGCTATCTCGGAGAGGTAAGACCCATATCAAACAGCCAACGCTACAAGATGATCGGCAATGGCTTCACTCGTGCAGTGATCTCGCACATATTAGAAGGAGTATATTCATGAAGCTAGTACAGTATGCAGTAGTCTTTGAGCCTTTTGAGACAGAAGGTTTGGAGTATGTGAAGCAAGGGTGTGGAGCAATGTGGGATGACAAGAGTCCTATCAAACTGTTCGACACCCATGAGGACGCACAGAGAGAAGCAGACAAGTGGAACACAGGACAGGTGGTGCAGTATGGATGAAGAATATGATGACCATGAGTGTGACCATTGTGAAGGCAATGAGGAATACTATGAGTTCTATGAAGATGGTCACAGGTATCATGGCTACGAGTGTGGTGTCTGTGGTAAATTATTACAAACAGGATAGGAGATAATATGAACGATAAAGTAAAAGAAGAAGCACTAAAGCAAGCACAGGAAGCCTACATAATATTCCATAAGTTTCTTAAATACTTTGGGTACACTATGTTGTTTCTAATATTCTTGTTGTACTGCAATGACTTCTTCAATGACCCTACAGCAAGTAGGCATCTACCTGAGGAGATAGCAGATCAATATGACCCAAAAGGTCTTAACAAAAGGAAAGGAATATAATATGATAAGTAAATTATATTTTGATATAAAAGATTTAAAATCTACGATTGATGCACATAACCTACGAAGTATTAAGCGTGTACATGATGGTACAGACAATCAAGATACCATTGGGGATTTAATAGACGATTTAGTTGAAGGAATAGAGGAGCTACAAGATGAAAGCATATCATAACAAAGGCTTTGGCATGGCATTCTTTGTAGTGTTTTTGCTACTCATACCTCTGCCCATACTAGGATTGTGGGCAGTGGACGGACAGGATTGGGTGGACAGATTTACTACAAAGTATTTCTCACCTTGGCAGTCTGAGTGTTGGGAAACAGCCAAGCATGAACGAGTCTGCAAGGGTGACAACCAATGCAAATGGTTTAGGAACTTCTGTCATGACTGAGGGCAGAGCATTAATTTTAATCATGGCAATCATGGTAGTGGGTACACTGCTACTGAATGCCATAGTACAAGGAGTTATAGGATGAATAGATTTATTATTGAAGATGAAGAGCATGAGATTGCACAATCATTATGTGATCAACACATAGTGAAGATGCCACTTGAAGAAGCACAGATGCTATGCACTGCTGTATGGCATCATGCACCTTACTATGCAGAGGAGCATGACCTATACAAACCTGTGCATCAGAAACATCCCTGCACACTGTGGGCAATGGAGACTAGATCTAATTTTGTGTATGCCTTTTCTTTGTATATCTGTATGTTACGTGAGTATACAAATAGATATGGCAAGGTACATGGTGCTAGTAAACATAAACAAGCACTAGGCAATGCATTTGGACTGATCCCTGAGGGTGTTCTTACTAAGCATCCACAATGCTTCAGTGGTCTTGATCACTTGAAGACTGACGAGTTCTATCCTATCAAGGCATATCGTGAGTTCTACAAGGCAGACAAGCTCAAGTTTGCACGATACACCAAGGGCAGATCCATGCCTGAGTGGATGGCTGCCTGATGAATAAAGATTTAAAGATAACCCTTTGGATGGTGTTCTGGATATTCGCACTGTCTTACATAACAGGAGCAATATTATGATATTAGAAACAGCATTCATGTGCATGGCACTTAACATATATCACGAAGCAAAGTTTCAATCTATGCTTGGACAGGTAGCAGTGGGTCAAGTAGTCATGAACAGAGTAGAAGACAGCAGGTTTCCTGACAACGTATGTGATGTAGTGACACAAGCAGTCACATACAAAGGCACAGACAAACCTGTACTCCACAAGTGCCAGTTCAGTTGGTACTGTAATGGTGAAAAAGACGAGCCTAAATATGACAGCAAGGAGTGGAGATATGCAAAAGAGTATGCGTCCATTGTTCTGTCAGGCACAATAGTTCTGGACGTTACCGAAGGAGCTACACATTACCATGCTACCTACGTAAGACCTGCATGGGCGAAGACTAAGACCAAAACTACAAGGATTGACCGACATATATTTTATCGTTGGGAAAAATAGTGCTTGATTAACTATTTATATAGTATATCTTTAATATATAACACAATAACATAAGGAGAACTAACATGGCTTTAGATTATATAACAAACGGACTAGAAGTACCTGAGTATTTAGATTTCACTACACGTACTGAGCCTACACGTATGGCAGGTAAGAAGTACGTCATCAACAATGACACTGATGAGGTGATTGGTATTGTTGGTAGCAAGTTCAACTCTGTTACACACACAGAGTTCTACGACAGAGTGTGGGACACCATGTCTGAACAGTTAGGTACAGAAGCAATGGAAGGTGTACAAGTTAAGTGGAACACTGCACGTAATGGTGCATTCGCTATGCTTGATGCATCTATGCCTAGCACTAAGGCATTGATTACAACCGACAAGCAACAGACAGAAATATCACAACGAGTGATAGCTCTGCATGGTGTGGATGGTCTGTGTTCTAACCAAGTATTCTTTGGTGCTATAGATTTCTTCTGCACAAACGGCATGATCAGAGGTGAGCATGACAAGGTGCGAAGAAAGAACACTACTAACTTTAACATGGCTACCTTTATCAAGGAGCTAGAGAATGCTAACAGTGACTTCTATTCACAAGCTGAACAGCTACAGGAGTGGGCGAGGACACCCCTTGAGTACAACAGTGTAAGAGATATGCTTCACTCTCTCATGGGATCGGAGAAGAAAGGTGACAAAATGCTTGGCTTGTATGGACAAGAGATACAGACAAGAGGACACAATGCCTTTGCTTTGTACTCAGCGTTCACTAACTATGCATCGTATGCAGATGAGCGTAACGGCTTCAAGCTACGTAACACAGGCAACGACACTAACTCAGTGAGTATGTGGGGACGTGAGCAGGAAGTTACCAAGTGGGTGTCTTCTAAGCAGTTCAAAGAACTGGTTGCTGCCTAATGAAGTTACCTCGTTACGTACAACAGAGGTACACACCGAAGGGGGAGAGAGCTTACAGGTTCAATCCCCCTCGTCAATTAGTTGACACTGGTGTAGTATCTCGTAGAGAATTAGGACATAACTTTAATGAAGCAAAGAGGATTGCATTAGATCTAAACAGACTGGTCGATGAATATCGTCAAGAACAACTGACAGAACTATCAGTTACCCGATCTACAAAGCTGTCAGAACTATGTGACATCTATCTTTTGTCTAACGATTTCAATGCTTTACGTGAGTCTACTAAAGCTGATTACATCTATTTTATTAAGATACTTTGTCTCGATTTAGGTGAAAAAAAGTGGCATACTATATCTAGTAGGTTGGCTAAGAGGACTTATGAACTATGGGTCAAACGTGGTGTGTCACTTGCAAACCATGTGTGTAGTGTAGCATCTCGTATATATAACTATGCAACTGAGATGGAGTATGGGAATCACAATCCTTTCTCTGACGTCAGACGTAAAGCACCACAGCCTAGACGTGTAGTGTGGGCAAAAGAACAGGTGCGTCAATTTCTTGACTATGCATACAACAAGTATGAGTATCGAAGCATAGGATTGATAGTGCATATGGCATACGAATGGTGTCAGAGAATAGGTGACATGAGACTGTTAGTATGGGACAACATAGATATGGACAAAGGACAACTAAATTTAGAGCAATCTAAACGTAGATCAAAGGTGTTCCTACCCATAGGTGACGAGCTATACGAGATGTTGTTACAACAGAAGGCTGACTTTGGTTTTCAACAGTATGTAGCCCCTAGTATAAAGCCCATACAGGGCAAGTTTAACCCTTACAGCTTGGAAGGTGTATCGAAGATAGGAAGACGTGTCATGAAGCAATCTGGACTGCCTGACGAGCTACGCTTGATGGATCTTAGACGGACAGGAGTTACGGAAATGATTGACAGTGGTGTCCCTATGGGTCAACTTATGTCTGTCACAGGGCATACAAATGTACAGTCGGTCAAGCCTTACATGAAGCACACATTTGAGAGTGCAAAGAATGCTCTCATGACAAGGAGTAAATATAATGTATAACTTATATAGTATACTTAATAATATAGAAGAGCTATCTAATGGTGAAACTAAAAGGTTAGACTGTCCTGAGTGTGGCGGTTACAAGACGTTTACTGCTACGAATAACATGGGCAGACTATTGTGGAACTGTTACAAGGCATCGTGTAGTATCTCAGGATCTAAGCCTGTGCATATGTCGGTGAATGATATACGTCAAGCTATTGAGCGAAAGGAGAAAGCACAAAAGGGATTTGTAATGCCTGAGTATGTTGTACCATACAGGGGGCAGCCAGACTTAACTAGGTTCATGGAAAGGTTTGACTTGATGGGGGGACTGTATCACGATGTGAAAGACAATCGTGCTGTGTTTCCGATCATGCAGGATGGTGTAGTAGTAGATGCAGTTGGGCGAAGTCTTAGAAATAGTTTGCCTAAATGGAAAAAATATGGGAATAGTGGCTTGCCATACACATCTGGATGTGGTAGGATCGCTGTAGTTGTTGAGGATTGTGTCAGTGCCGTTATTGTAGGTAGTGACGTGTATGTTGGGGTTGCTGTGTTAGGCACGTCACTATCAGACATACACAAGAGGTATCTGGCACAGTTCTCTTCAGCAATCATAGCTCTAGACCCCGATGCACTACCCAAAGCTATGGACTTCTTTAAAGATTTGAAGAGTATAATAAAAGATGTACGAGTATTACGATTGACTGACGATCTAAAGTATAAACATCCTAACGACATTGAAAAACTAACAGCAATAGGAGAACAAATAAATGGAAACAGCATTAATTCGTAGTTTGATGGACAAGGACTTCTATGATGACCATAGAGGTATCAAGTGTCCCGATAAGTTATTTGGTAAAGATCTGCGTAAGATTAAAACATCTGTAGACTATGCCATGCAGAGATACAACAGGACTGTCACACCTGATGAGGTAGAAGCACTGTTCATGTCAGGTAATCCAACCATGACTACAGCACAGAAGCAAGCCTTTGGTGATCTGTTCTTACGTGTCAAGAAGGAGTCACCCCTTGGTAAGGACGTGGCACAAGAGGTCTTGTCCAAGCTATTCCAACAGGTGATTGGTGAGGAGATAGCTAATCTTGGCTTTGACTATGTGAATGGTTCGCAGACTAGTCTTGAACCCTTACGTAATCTGTTGGAGAGATACAACGATGACTTCATACCTGCACTCAACGTAGAGTGGGCTGACATATCTATTGACAATCTGCTTGCCAAGAATGACTTGGAAGCTCGTTGGACATTCAACATACCTAGCCTGACTCGTAAGATAGAAGGTGTCAACGAAGGGCATCTGATAGAAGTTGGAGCTAGACCCAACACAGGTAAGACATCCTTTCATGCATCCATGATAGCAGGTGAGAATGGCTTTGCTCGACAGGGTGCTAGGTGTATCATCTTATGTAATGAGGAAGCAGTACACAGAGTTGGCATTCGTTATCTCACTGCCAGTTCCAACATGGATCAGTACCAGATCAAGGAGAACCCTAGATTAGCTGATGAGAAATACGATGCAGTGAGAAAGAACATCAAGCTGTATGACTGCACAGGTCGTGACATGGCATGGGTCGAGAGTGTTGCTAAGTCGTACAAGCCTGACGTTATGGTGCTAGACATGGGTGACAAGTTTGCCAAGACAGCAGGGTTTGCCCGACAGGACGAAGCTCTGAAAGCAAACGCTATCCATGCTCGTACCATTGCAAAGCAGTATGGTTGTGCCGTGTTCTATATGTCACAGCTATCTGCCGAAGCAGAAGGCAAGGTTATACTTAACCAAGCCATGATGGAAGGTAGTAGAACAGGTAAGGCTGCCGAAGCCGATCTTATGCTACTGCTTGCAAAGAACCCTGAGATAGAGGGTGAAGACGAGTCCTCTCCACAGCGACACATTAACGTGGTGAAAAACAAACTGTCTGGTTGGCATGGCAAGATTGTCTGTGAGCTAGACTACAAGACAGCGAGGTACACAGCATGAGTAAATTACAACCAGTAAAAGGTGCTTACTACAGACGGTTTCAACCTGATTCGTACAGGGAGAATGATGGTAAAGCAAAACAAATAGTTATGGACTACCTAGAAAGAAACGGACACACAGATCTATCATCGGGTGAAAACTTTTCTTTTGATATTAGTTCAGAAAAGAATGGACACAGATATTATTCTGAGGTAGAAATGAAGAATCAGTGGACAGGTGATTGGAATACAACATGGAAGGAGATACGCATACCACATCGTAAAATAAAATTAATAAATAAATTTAGGGACATGGACGATAGTTCTTTCTTTAACTTCTACGTAATCCGTAGTGACTGTGAGTACGCTTGGAGAATCAAAGACTTTCAGATGACGCAAGAATGTATAAAAGAAGTATGGTTGTCTAATGCAAGACGTAAGGAACACTTCTTTCATATACCCTACGAAGAAGCAGAGCTAGTAAAACTAAAGGACACAGCATGAGATTAATATTAGATGTAGAAAATAATGTTACCAAACGTAACGACAAGCTACACCTTGATCCGTTTGAGCCTACCAACTCTCTGGTCATGGTGGGTATGAAGACAGACAACTGGGAAAGAGTGGTTACGTTTGAGCATTCTGGTGAGCTACCTACTCCCAATGGATTCAACATGGTACAGGAGCAACTAGATAAAACTACTGTACTTGTGTGTCATAACGTAGCACACGATTTGATTTGGTTGTGGGAGTCTGGTTTCAAGTATGACGGTATTGTATTTGACACAATGCTTGGTGAGTATGTGTTACAGCGTGGACAGAAAAAACCTCTATCACTAGAGCAGTGTGCAGAGAGATATGACTTGGACACTAAGAAGCAGGACACACTCAAAGAATACTTTAAGAGTGGCACATCTGTGTCGGACATACCACATGCTGAGTTAGTAGATTATCTATTGCACGATCTACGAGCTACATATAATCTTGCCGACAGAATACACCACAGATGTATGAATGGGGACAGCGATCTGTTTGACACTGTTACTCACACAAACATGGTGGCTGTGTGTCTGTGTAAGATATATGCTCGTGGGTTTAAGGTTGACCTTGACAAGCTTGATGATGTTAGAAAAGAGTTTGAGAAGGAGAAGCAAGATATTATACGTGAGTTAGGACAACAGGTTCAGGATCTGATGGGAGATAAACCTATTAATCTCAACAGTCCAGAGCAACTGTCTTGGGTTATCTACAGCCGTAAGCCAAAAGACAAGTCTATGTGGGGTAACTTCTTTGATCCTTACATGAACAAGTCAGACTTTAACAAAGCTGTAAGTGAACACAGTGATGTGATGTACAAGGTATCAGCCAAGACGTGTCCCATGTGTAGAGGACGTGGATATATTACTAAGGTTAAGAAGAATGGTACACCGTTTAAGAAACCAAACAAGTGTCCCAACTGTGATGAGTCTGGTTGGTTGTATGAAGACAGACCTTTTCAGATAGCAGGTCTAAAGTTTAGACCCCCTACAGCTAAGTGGGTGAGTGCCAATGGGTTTAGTACAAACAAGATCAACCTTGAGATACTTGAACACTTTGCCAAGCGTAGCAATAATACAAAAGCTGAGTTGTTTCTCAAGCGTGTGCGTAGATTGTCTGCACTAGAGACATACCTGTCCTCATTTGTTGAAGGTATATCTACCTACACCAAGCCTGATGGCAAGCTACATGTTAGATTATTACAGCATCGTACATCTACAGGACGATTCAGTGGTGCAGATCCTAACATGCAGAACATGCCTAGAGGTGGTACGTTCCCTGTGAAGAAGATCTTTGTGTCCCGATGGGAAGGTGGCAAGATACTTGAAGCTGACTTTGCACAGCTAGAGTTCAGGACTGCTGCCTATTTATCACAGGACGCTACAGCTATCAAAGAGATAGAGGATGGGTTCGATGTGCATAGCTATACTGCACAGGTTATTACTGATGCAGGACAGCCTACATCTAGACAGGAAGCAAAGGCACATACGTTTGCTCCTCTGTATGGAGCTACAGGCTTTGGTAGATCAGAAGCAGAAGCGTCCTACTACGAGCAGTTCAGTTCAAAGTATGAGGGTGTAGCCAAGTGGCACAAGACTCTAGCCAAGGAAGCATTAGAGACAGGGCGCATTAAGATACCCTCTGGTAGATCGTTTGCATTCCCTGATGTTGTAAGACGTGGCAACGGCACTGTGTCCCACTTCACACAGATAAAGAATTATCCTGTACAAGCATTTGCTACGGCAGATATTGTACCCCTAGTTCTCATGACTATAGATAATATGCTCATGAATATGGATAGTTGCATAGTGAATACTGTGCATGATTCAATAGTAATAGACGTTCATCCTGACGAAGTGGATGACGTTCTGAATATAGTAAATAGTATTAACAGTTCTATGAAGAATATCATTGATACTCGTTGGAATATAGACTTTAATGTTCCCCTAAAATTAGATGCAAAAATAGGTGACAACTGGCTTGACACTAAAGATGTATGATGATATAACTATAACACATTTTAAATATAAGGAGATAATATATGAATATAGTAACACTAAATGACAGCCCTGAAATGATAGCGAAAGCTATGGGAATGACACAACAAGCTACAGAGAAGAAGTCCTCTGGAGTTACGTTGCCTAGACTAAAAGTACACAACAGTGCAATCATGGGTACTGAGGAGATCAAAGGTAAGCAAGTCAATATCGAAAAGCTTTCTGGTGGATCTTTCAGAATCGACATGCCTGATGAAGGGGGTACTTATTTTAAAGAGAACCTTGAGTACAGGCTTTTCTTTCAAAGGTTTATGTACAAGAGATGGGACACATCTAAGAACAACTTTGTCAGAACTATAATGACGGATAGTCTGAAAGGTCTTAGAGACATGGATGTTAAGGATACCGATGGTGGTTACAACTGTGGTAGAGCATCTGGTTTCATGGCAAAGGAAGACTTTGATGCCTTGCCTGACAACAGGAAAGCTCTGATCCGATCTGTTAAAGAGGTTAGAGTCGTTCTTGGTCTTGCTAACTTTGATGGTGCATTGAAGCAAGAGGGTGATGATCTTGTGGATGCTGACCTTGGCATTGTTCCTTTTGTTTGGGACGTTCAGAACGTGGAGTCATCTAAGGATGTTGACGCTGTAGTGGCTAAAGCTTCACAGCTTGGTGTAAAACCTCTGGAGTTCTTCACTAAGGTGGACACCAGTGAGAGAAAGTTACCAAACGGTAATAGCTTTTATGTAACTAAGTCCTCTCTGGATGTATCTAACAAGGTGAAGATTACTCCTGCCGATGAGGAACATTTTGTTAGCTTTCAATCTTGGATACAAGGAGTAAATCAATGGGTGATAGGTAAGCACCACGAGCTTGCCCATAACCACGAGGTTGTAGATAAGGAGCTTGTTGAGTCCTTTATCGACATAACTTCTGAAGAGAAGGTTCAGTAACAATGAACCACAAAGCAGAGTTAACACTGCATCGGTTCTTGAGTGAAGCCACTGACGGTGAACAGGTACTGTCTGACGCAAACATCAATAAGATTGCCGAAGATGTGAAAGAAGCCTTACACCGTCAGCTTGGCTCACAAAACTCAAGGAAAGAATTTAGACTACGTATGTCTAATATAGGTAGACCTACCTGTCAGCTTTGGTTTGAGAAGAATCAACCAGAGAAAGCATTACCTCTTCCCAAAAACTTTGTCATGAATATGATGTTGGGGGATATAGTTGAAGCTGTGTTCAAGGGATTGCTTAGACAGGCAGGTGTTGCCTACGAGGACTCCAAGAAAGTAAGTATGGAACTCAAGATAGATAAAAAGATTGAGGGTACATATGATATAGTCATGGACGATGCTGTTGACGATATTAAATCTGCATCCGACTGGTCTTACAAAAACAAGTTTGAATCTTTTGATACACTTGCATCGGAAGATCCTTTTGGATACGTAGGGCAACTTGCAGGTTATGCACAGGCTACCAACAAAAGAGCAGGTGGATGGTGGGTTATCAATAAAGCTAATGGTAACTTCAAGTATGTACCTGCCGATGGGTTGGACTTGACAAAGGAGATAGACAAACTATCTTCTAATTTAGACGTAGTAGAAAGTAACGAGTTTAAAAGATGTTTTGAACCAGTAGAGGAAACATTCAGAGGAAAGCCTACAGGTAACAAAGTTCTAACTAAGACATGTTCTTTTTGTAGATACAAACATACCTGTTGGGAAAACTTGCAAGAGATACCTTCTTTAGTATCACAAGCAAAGATTCCAAAGATTGTTTCATACATTGAAATAGGAAAGGAGACAACACTATGACAGAGACAACAGCAACACTAGAAGAAATGGAGAAGAAGATTAAAACTATGGAGAGTAGACTAGCGTCCATGAAGAAAGCCTATAAGAACAGGAAGCTAGAGGGTCTACGCATTGCTATGGAAGCACGTAAGAATGCTGAAGATGCAGTGACAGAAGAGCTAAAAGCTTTAGGGTATAAGCGTGTGCCTTATAAGAACCTTACATCATACGTAGATCAGATGAACTCCGTTTGGCGATGGTAGGTGCTATACTCTTCTAAGAAATATCAGGTAGCACGTAAGTTAGGTTATCGTAGTGGACTTGAGGTTAAGCTCTCAGAGTTTCTTGATGAATTAAAGATAAAATATATCTACGAGGGCATCAAGATAGAATGGGAAGACTTAGCTTACAGACAGTACACACCTGACTTTGTGCTACCTAATGGTATCATAATAGAAACAAAAGGATTATTTACTGTAGCCGACAGACGGAAGCACATATGTATACAACAACAGCACCCCAAGCTAGACATACGTTTTGTTTTCACAAGCAGCAGGAGAAAATTACAAAAGGGTTCTAAGACTACCTATGGTATGTGGTGTGAGAAGAACAACTTTAAATACCACGACAGAATTATACCAGAGGATTGGTTGAAGGAACGAAAAAAGAAACAACACCCTGTGTTCATAGAGTTCTCAGGGAAAAAGATTATAAGGAGATATACATGACACAGAATGGATTTAAAGACTTACATGTTAGATTAGATGATCAAGATATAATTGTACGTATGAAGCCTATACTAGATCATCAGAAAAATTGGACAGGAGATGTACACCTACAGGTATTAGACTCTGTACACAATCCTCTGTCTGATAGAGATTTTAATGACCTTATGTTCTTTACTAGAATGTGCTTGGTTGGTATTGATCTACTTAGAACAGATGAGGAGTGGTCAAAGAAAGTTTATCAGATGGTTAGAAAAGAATTGGATGATGAGATGAAACCTGAAATTGTTAGTAGACAAGGTAATGTAATTAGGGTAGACTTTAAATCAATGAAAGAGAAACTAAATGGGAGTGCATGATATGGCAAAATGGGGAATAAATAATTGTGAGGATAAAGATATGGTCAACAATCCACCACACTATAATAAATATGGTGTAGAGTGCATCGAAGCTATCCAGTCAGCTACAGGAGAAGGGTACGAATATTATTTGCAGGGTAATATTATTAAGTATCTTTGGAGATACCGATACAAGAATGGTGTGCAAGATTTAGAGAAAGCACAATGGTATCTTAGTAGGCTGATAGAGGTAAAGAATCAGCAGGAGAAAGACCAAGGGCAACTTGATCTGCTTGAAGGACTGAGTGATATTAGTGATGGTTGTTAAAGTATATCTTACTCTCAACCTAGACAAGGATGATTATCCTGTCCCTGCAGACGGTGATCCTAGTGAAGAGATACAACAAGCATTAGAAGAGTTTATCTATGATATTGATGGGCTAAAAATTAAAAACATACGAATAACATTGGAGGATTAACATGAACGACTATCAAAAATTTATTGCAATATCTAGATATGCTAGATGGATTGACGAAGAGAACAGAAGAGAAACGTGGGAAGAAACTGTAAAGAGATATGTAGATTATATCACGGATAAAGTAAAAGGACACTTGCCGAAGCAACAGATCTTTGAAGCTATAAAGAATCTAGAGGTTATGCCCTCTATGAGAGCCTTGATGACAGCAGGTCCTGCTCTTGAGAGAGACAACACGGCAGGATATAACTGTAGCTATCTGCCTGTTGACGATCCAAAAGCTTTTGACGAAGCTATGTATATACTATTATGTGGTACAGGTGTTGGCTTCTCTGTTGAAAGACAGTATGTGCTACAGCTACCAGAGATACCACAGAAGTTAGATCATGTGGACACATGCATACAGGTACAGGACAGCAAAGAAGGATGGGCGAGAGCCTTACGTAAGCTCATAGGACACCTGTATATGGGGGAAGTTCCTGTATGGGACATGTCAAAGGTAAGACCTGCAGGTGCTAGACTCAAAGTGTTCGGTGGTAGAGCCAGTGGACCTGCCCCTCTCATTGATCTGTTTAATTTTACTGTAGCTTTATTCAGACAGAACGAAGGCAAAAAGCTGTCTAGCTACGACTGTCATAATTTAATGTGCAAGGTTGGGGAAGTTGTAGTCTCTGGTGGTGTACGTAGATCAGCCATGATCAGTTTGTCAAACCTCTCAGACCAACGCATGAGACATGCCAAGTCAGGCAAGTGGTGGGAGACTGCACCACAAATGGCACTATCAAATAACTCTGTTGTGTACACGGACAAGCCAGACGGAGAAACATTCCTGAGGGAGTGGACATCTCTTGTAGAGTCTAAATCAGGTGAACGTGGTATATTTAATAGAATATCAGCGAAGGAACAAGCAAAGAAGTTTGGCAGAAGAGATGCCGATCATGAGTTTGGCTGTAACCCTTGCAGTGAAATCATTCTTAGACCTTATCAGTTCTGCAATCTTACAGAGGTTGTAATACGAGAGAAGGATAAGTTTGAAGATCTGAAGAGAAAGGTTATGCTTGCCACTATACTTGGCACAGCACAGGCTACACTCACTAAGTTTCCATACCTACGAAAGATATGGCAGAATAATACTGAAGAAGAAAGACTTCTTGGTGTTAGCCTTACAGGTATTATGGATAATGAATTAACAAATGGGAGAAAACATGGGCTTGAAAAAACCCTCACAGCACTC
>TARA_R100000654_G_scaffold5_5_pt1 | contig 18926 bp, 20 predicted proteins | sample TARA_R100000654 | Tara Oceans TARA_R100000654 (sample SAMEA2622473) | marine metagenome | biome: marine biome (ENVO:00000447); feature: surface water layer (ENVO:00002042); material: "saline water (ENVO:00002010), including plankton (ENVO:xxxxxxxx)" | depth 5 m
AATGAAAACCAATACAAGGCAAGGAAAAAATACTTTATCGTCGGTAAAGGGATGTAAAGCAATCATCTTACGCGTAAGGGAGCTAGCTTGGAGCCAAAAAAAAATAATGATTGCCCGAACGCGAAACGCGTACTCAACCAAATCCGACGAGCTAGCACCGAACGCGTAGGGGGTACTCGTATATATAGTACAAACCACAGATTTTTTGCACTATTTTAAAGTATCTAAAAAGCTTATTACATCAAAAGGAATGGCTAGGCTATAAATATATATGCATGTATATCAATAACTTACAGACACACAATTATATTACATATAGCAAAGCCATAGCTTTGCCATAGCCTTGCTATAGCTTTGCCATAGCTTAGCTATAGCCTTGCCATGCATATAGAAGTAGAAGTAGAAATATAAAGAAGAAGTATATACCTAAGGTTTACTAACCTTAGATTTATACACAAAATACGCACTCAACCTTTTTTTTCTTTTACCTACCATTATTTTGAGTTTATATTAAGCCAAGTCAAAAATTATTTTTTGAAATTTTTTAACAATCAAAGGAGAAATGCATATGGCATACGAGGTTAAGGACAATACTTTTTCAATTTTTCAAAATCAGAATAAAACAAATGATAGACAACCTGATTTTACAGGTAGGGGAAAGTATAGAGGTGAAGAGATAAAGGTTGCTGGTTGGAAACAAACAGGTAAAAGTGGTACAGATTATATTTCTTTTAAAATAGAAAAAGAAGGCGAGTACGTTGCCAAAGTCTAGGGTAGCAAAAAGAAAGTATAAAAGTCCTGCTTGGACAAGAAAAGCAGGCAAAAATCCAAAAGGCGGGTTAAATGCAAAAGGTAGAGCTAGTTATAAAAAAGCTACTGGCGGAACGTTAAAAGCTCCTGTTAAATCTGGTGATAATCCAAGACGTGCTAGTTTTTTAGCTAGAATGGGAAATATGCCAGGGCCAGAAAGAGATAGTAAAGGAAAGCCAACAAGACTCTTATTATCTTTAAAAGCTTGGGGTGCTAGTTCAAAAGCTGATGCTAGGTCAAAAGCAAAAAACATAAGTAAAAGATTAAAATCAAAAAAGAAAAGGAGATAAAATGCCAAAAGGAAAAGGAACATATGGTTCAAAAGTAGGAAGACCTTCTAATAAAAAAAAGAAGGTAAAAAAAAGTAAAAAAAAGATGAAAAAGGTTAGTCGTGGCTACTAAAATAAAAGGCGTAAATGTTGATTCTTTAAATAAAAGACAAATAGGAGCTATGAAAAAGCATGCAAAACATCATACTATTAAACATATAAAAAGTATGGTCGCATCTATGAAACGCGGTAAAACATTTACTCAATCTCATGCTATTGCAATGAAAAAAGTAGGTAAATAATAAAAAAATGGCAAGTAAAACCGCTACAAAAAGAGACCCACAAAAATGGGCTAGAGCTAAAGCTAGAGCAAAAGCTAAAATGGGTGGAAAACATTCTGCAAGAGCTATGCAATTAGCTGTTAAATACTACAAAGATATGGGCGGAACATATTCTGGCAAGAAATCATCTAGCAATAGCCTAAAAAAGTGGGGTAAACAAAAATGGGGATATGTATCAAAAGGAGACTCTAAAAAGTCAAAAGCTAAACGCGGTAGATATTTACCAGAGTCTGTAAGAAAAAGTTTATCCCCATCTGAAAAATCTTCTACAAACAGAGCTAAAAGAAAAGCTAGTGCAAGTGGAAAGCCTTCAGCTAAATATAGCAAGAGAATAAGAAGGAAAGTTCGCCGAGCTACCCGATGAAAGTCAAATGCCGAGGTGTCGAATTTGATGTCTTAACAATTGATGAAGCTAGGAAAAAAAAGATTACGCCTGTAAATAATTGGAAAGACGCAAAAGAAGGAGAATGGATACAAACATTTGATGGTAAAATTCTTCAATGTACAGGTAGAAGAATAGAAAACCCTTCTAATACAAAAAAGAAATATACTTTTATAAGAACAGGGTACGGCGAACGCGGTACTCATAAAAAACATTACTATGCTCAAAAGCAAAAAGACTACGATAGAGATAGTTATTACTTTGGCAAAGAATTAGTTAAAGATGTTAAGCCTACAGTTAAGCAGAGAACGTTTGTTGATTTTTTATTTTTAAATGGGATTACAAATAAACTAGGTATGTGGAATGCTGAGTCTATAATTTTAGCGTATCAATCTGTTTATAAAGATAATAATCCAGACCAAGCCTTACGAAGAGGCTTAACAATACTTAAAAGAAAACATATAAGGGAATATATTGCAATGAATATGAGAGATAAACTAAGCGCAATGGGTTTAGACGATGATTATGTAGCAAGTAAGTACAGAGATATGATTGAAAATTCAGAAACACCTCATGCAACCAAGTTGAACGCCTTGAACAGAGTAAGTGATATGCTAGGTCACATGGTAAAAGAAAAGAAGGAAGAACACATAGAAGGTGTGTTCGCTCTTTCTGATGGAGATGTTAAAAAATTAGCATCTGTAAGACAAAAAATAGCAGAGACAACATATGGCCCTAAAAAAAGAAGTAAAAACCAAAGGCTACACGAGTCAGCCTCGGTTAAAGAGTAAAGAAGTAGACACTACTCAACCTGCGGTAATAAATATCAATGATGAAATTTTTACTATTGATGGCTCTGTCGCTAAGTATATATTAAGTTTACTAGAACAAATTGATATAATGGAATCAATGTTTGGAGATTATGGCGAAAGTTAATAAAAATATTAAACATTTGTCTGATAAAGAAAGATTACAAATGCTAAAATCTATGTATTTAGATATTTTTACGTTTGCAGAGGTATTATTCGGCGACCCAGAAAATTCAATGCATTATCATTGTCGCTCCAAATCGCCCGATTTTCATAGGGAAATTGCAAAAACCTTAATAGATATGCATGCTGGCGATAAACTAGCCGTAGTAGCGCCAAGAGACCACGCAAAATCAACATTTATTAACCTTATTTACCCTTTACATAGAATTTTATTTGGAGAAGAGCGTTTTTTACTTCTTATTTCAGAATCTGAAATGCAATCTAAGTATAATTTAGAAGCAATAGGCAATGAAATAGAATTTAATCCTAAACTTAAATATTTTTTTGGAGATAGACGTGGCCCGATTTGGGGTAAAGAAGAAAAAGAAATAATTGGCGGGTATGATAAGAATGGAAAATCAAATATTATGTGTAAATGCCTTATTCGTGGTACAGGTCAAAAAGTAAGAGGTTTAAAATATGGCGCATATAGACCAACTTTAACAATAATTGATGATGGAGAGGGTGAAGCAAATAGTACTACCCCTACAGCTAGAGATAAATTTCGGCGTTGGTTAAATGGTGCAGTAATTCCTGGGTCTGGTGACGCTAAACTTGTATTTATAGGAACTATAGTAGATACAGATTCGTATCTTAATAGAATAGCAGGGCCATTATCATATGATAAGCATGGTAAATATAAGGTCAAGGGTTGGAGGTCACTATTTTTTCAAGCCATACCTCAACACCTTCCTAAAGGTAGATTTGGAACTTCTGGAAATGAATTTTTAGATAAAAAAGGAAATGTAAAAGTTTTATGGCCAGAACGAAGACCATATAATTGGTTAATATCTGAAAGAGATAGATTGCAATCAGAAGGGGATATAGGTTATTTTTATCAAGAGTATCAAAATATACCGTTAGATGATAGTTTTAGAGTATTTAAAGAAAAAGATATGCGATATTGGGATGGTAGGTATATATACGAAGATGGTCAAAGTTTTATTTTGAGAACGGATGATGGTAGAAGAAATAAATTACCTGTGAATACATTTATGGGGGTTGACCCTGCGTCTAGTGAAAATGTAAAAGCAGATTACACAGTAGCTATGGTAATAGCTGTAGATAAAGAATATAATATTTATATATTAGATTATTTTAGAGGTCAAGTTTCTCCAATGGATGGTGCTGATAAATTATTTGAGCTAGCAGACCAATATCATCCAAAAGATATTAAGATTGAGGAAACTGGTCATGTCATGTTGGCAGATTACGTAAGAAGACATTCAAAAGAAACAGGAAGATTTTATAATATTAATACCAGAAAAGCTATTAAAGCAAAATATTATAGAATAAAACAAATGCAACCTTATTTTGCATCTCATGCAGTATTTTTAAAAGATGAGCATTCTGAGTTAGAGTCAGAATTATTGAACTTTAAAGAACATGGAACGTTTAAGAAGGATACTTTAGATGCGCTAAGATGGGCAATAGACGATGTATGGGTTCCGAATGTATCTCAAAATAAATTAGGAGAATGGGTTGCTCCAGACCCAATTATGCAAGTTGATTGGGAAACAGGGCAAGTATTTAATCCTTCTGATTTTGTTGAAGCCTAATGGGAAACTTTGATATTGATTTAGACTTTGGTAAAGTTTATGAAGAGAAGATAAGAGAACTTTTTGAAGGAGATGGCTCTATAGAAGTAAAAACAGAAAGAGATATATGGGCTGATACAGGTAATGTTGCTATTGAAATAAAATCTAGGGGTAAGCCTTCTGGTATATCTACAACAGAAGCGAAATGGTGGATTCATAATTTTACTATAGAAGGTGATATGAAGTTTTCTATGATATTTAAAGTTGATAAACTTAGAAAAGCAATAAAGCATATGTATGCTAATGAACTTGCTAGCATAGTAACAGGCGGAGATAATAATACAAGCGAGCTTGTTTTAGCGCCAATAAGTACATTAATTTTGTTAAATAAAAAATTTTGATTAATATATTATATATTGTATTATTAAATGAAGTTTTATGATAAATCTAAATAAGCTTAAATTAAAAGATATATCTGCTGAGCAAATTCGTTCAGAATATTTACATTACGAAAGCTCATCAAGTGAGTATCGTTATCAGATGGCTGAAGACCATGAATTTTTTCTTGGTTCACAACTTACTAAAAATCAAAAAAATTATTTATTAAGTGTTGGACAGCCTCCAGAAGCAAATAACAAGATAAGACCTGCGGTTGAGCAAGTTTTAGCTAATATTGCTTCTACTGCTCCAGAATGGGATGTTCATTCTGTTGGCAAAACAGACAATGATGTTGCTTATGTGTTTAATCAGTTATTAGATAAAATTTGGTACGATTCTGATGCTGATGTTCATTTTAGGCAAACTTGTAAAGATTTTATTGTAAAAGGTATTGCTTATATGTATATATATCCAGACTATCAAGGTGATGGTGGTCTTGGTACAATAAAAGTAAAAAGAATGCCACCAGAGTCAATATTTGTAGACCCAAATTCTACAATGCCAGATTTTTCTGATGCTAGTTCAATTATTTATTCTGACATTCATACAAAAGAACATTTAAAGATATTATTTCCTCAGTATGCTAGCTTAATAGATGATGCTCAAGAAGAAACAGATATAAATGAAAAATCAAGTGGTAAGTATAACAGAGATTTAAAAGAGACAAGAGCTGATATATCTCAAGATGGTCAGCCTAAATGTAGAAAGTTTTGTTATTTTACAAAAGTAAGTATTCCTAAGGTTTTAATTCTAGACACAAATACAGGAATGACTCAGAGCTATAATAAAAAGCAGTATAAAGAGTTGATAAAAGATGAGCAATACGAAGAATTTTTAGAGCAGGGTATTATTACAGAGCAATTAACTTATGAAACAGGAATACGTGAAATATTTTCTGTTGGAGACACTATTTTATATGATGAAGTTCTCCCAATATCTGAGTATCCCATTGCAGTTGCATGCAATGAGCACGCTGGTAGTCCGTATCCTAGTGGAGATGTAAGGCATGCTAAAACACCTCAAAGAATGTTAAATAGAACTGAGGCTTTATTAATATCACATACTAATGCTACAACAAATTTTAAATTAGTTTATGAAGATGGTGCTATTGACGCTAGCGAGATACAAAAATGGCATATACCAAATGCAATTATAAGAGCAAATCCAGGTTCGCTAGCATCTGGTAAAATAAAAGAATTTGCACCACCATCTGTTTCTTCTCAATTATATGTTGAAAAACAAAGATATGAAGTTGATATAGAAACTGTATTTGGTGCTTATAAATTTTTACAAGGAAGTGGACAAGGTGCTCCAGGAACTGTTGGAGAAGCTCAAATTATGGATGAGTCTTCTGCTAGAAAGCAAAATTGGAAAATATTACCAATATACGATATGCTTACAAAATCTGCTAAAGTAATTACTGAGTGGATGCCTACAGTATATGACCAGCAAAGAACATTAAGAATTATAAACCCTGTTGGAGATGAATCAGAGGTTACATTGAATATGCCAGTTATAGACGATAAAACTGGCGCAGTTATGAAAATGTATGATATGCAAACTGCTAGATTTGATGTAAGAGTTGTAGTTGGCTCTACTAGGTCAAAATCTCCAATGGCAGAACTACAAAAAGATTTAACATTACTAGGTGCTGGTATATATGATAAAACTCAAGTAATTATGAACTTGAAAGGTGATATAAACAAAGCTAGCTTAATGCAGAGACAAAGTGAAATATTACAGTTGCAAACTCAGCTAGCTCAAGCACAAGAAGAACTAAAACGTATGAGGGGAGACCTTCAGACGAGAGAGCGCGAAGTCTTTCATGCTAATATGCGTGCAGAAATTAGTGAAGCTACAAAGCCTGTTTCAGAGGCTGTTAGCAAAATTAAATCTAACGCTAAGCTTGAAGAAGCTCGACAAAGGGACAAGACTCGCATGGTCGGTGAGCAATTAAGTTCCCTTTCTAACTCGGTTAACTCAGAAACAGAAGCTTCGCTAGCGAGCGGATAACTTCAAAAAAAAGGAGCATCGTAATGGCAAATGAAGACCAGAATAGTCACAATGAAGAGAAAATGAATGAAGATAACCTAATGACTGAATTACAACAGTTCAATGAAGGCTCTTCTCCAGATGTTGAAGAAGTACAAGAATCAACTGAGGAAGTTCAAGAACTTCAGAGTGATGAGAATAGTGATAAAGAACCTGAGAATGAATCACAGGTTGAGCAATGGCTAATCGATAATAAGTTCAAAAATGATGAGGAAGGCGTTCAGAAACTAGCTGACGCTTACAAACAACTCCAATCAAAGTCCGATAAAGAACGGAATGAATGGAATAGTAAACAGGAGAAGTTTGAAAAGCTAGAGCAGTTAGATAATTTTCTAGCAGATAATCCAGAAGTTGTCAAAAAGCTGTCAGAAGCAGTTGGAGATAAACAAAAAGAATATTCTGGCCCACCTCAAAAGCCCGAAGACTATGACATTCTCGATGAATCCATTGATAACTCTAGCTCTGCTAAGTGGAGAAAAGCACATGATGAATGGCTTATCAAACAAGGTGCATTTCAAGCCATGCAAGAGGTTGAAAAGTTAAAAGCTGAACTTTCACAGTCTCAAGCTTTTGATGCTGAAACCGCACAGTTGCAGAAAATGGGGTTAAGCGATACAGAAATTGTTCAATATAGACAATTTATGGCTGACCCAAATAATGTAACTCAGGAGAACTTGGTTCAAATATGGAAATCTTTATCAAATGGGAATAATCCTACTCAAGAAGTAGTTAAAGCTGAAGAGCCAAAAAAGAAGATAAAGCAAACGAGCCCCGCTTCTGTAACAGGACAAGCTCCAAAAGCTATACAGCCAGAGGAGAAAGCTATTGACAACTTTTGGAATGGGATTATGAAATACAATCGTAAATAGTGTTACAATTCAATTTGGATTGTAATGCAATAAAAAAGGAGATGCCTTATGGCAAATACGACTTACGGTAGTGGAACAGCAATGCAATTCTCAAGTGGCGAGCAAAGACAAGTCCTTGAGCTTGGTGATAAAATCCACTATTACAATCCAGATGTCACTCCCATTTTCTCTCTGTTCGGAATGAGTTCTAATCCGACTCCTGTTCCAATCTTTGAGTGGATGGAAGATGAATACATGATAAAAAAATCTGTAGTTGTTGATGTTGATTCATCAGGAACTGAGATTAAAGACGCTACAGGTTCAGCTGTTAATAACAAAGGCTCTATCATTAGATTAAACAGACAAGCTCAAATGGAAGCATTTGAAGTTGGTGGTGTTTATGATGTGTCAGTTACTGGTGGTGTTACTGCAAATGCTAGCATGTCTCAAGTATTAGTTATTGCTACTGGAGAAGCATGTAGTATAGCTTCTGGAGATGAAAGAGATATTCAAATAATCTCTGGAGATGGTAGTGATTCTGCTAATTTTGTTCATAATCAACGTTCAGCAGGTTCAGCTTTATTTTCTCAATCTTCAAGTGCAGGAACAATTAGTTTTACTTATGTTGGTAATGCTGGTGTGTTCTCAACTTTTGCAAAACCAGGACATCAAGTAGGACAAACTTCATTAGCTGATAATGAAACTGCTCCTATTGAAACTGGTTCGCAAGGTTATGCAGAAGGTAGTGCTGTAGCAAATGAGTCACGTAAAAAAGTTCGTAGGTTAAAAAACTGTACGCAAATTTTTCGTGAGCCATACACCATTACTAATACTGCTAAAGTAGCTGAGCATTATGGTGGTTCTGAGTTAGCAAGACTTCAAGCTAGAAAACTTGCTAAAATCAAAGGAGATATTGAGTGGGCTATTTTAACTAATGGCGCTTTATCTCTTGATGATAGTTCTGAAAATCCAAAGAGAAAATTTCAAGGAATTGGACTTGGCTCTAGTGATGGCTTTATTAAGTCAAATAATGGAGAAGATAATGCTAATTTAAGATTAGGTTATGGTAGTGGAACTTTAGGACAGTTTGATGCTCTTGTAGAGTATTTATTTAGCGATATGGTTTCTGGAAGTATGAGTAAAACTGTATTTGCATCAAATAAGTGGATGATTAAACTTGTTGACTTATTAAGAGATGCTGATACTGGTTTTTACGATAGTGGCGAAGAATCAAGACTTGGAATGAGAGTTCGTTCTTATCTTGGCCCTGTTGGTGAGTTAAACTTTGTACCTCATCCATACTTAAAAGGAGCATATGCAGATTACGCTATAGCAATAGATGAAGCTAACTTTGATGTAAGACCTTTAAATGGTCGTGACATGCAGTTACGCTCTGACATTGTAAAAGATGGTCGCGATGGTCAAACTGATGAATGGTTGATGGAAGTTGGTGTTGAAGCTCGTAATGAGCAAACTCATGCTATACTTAAATTAAGCGCTTAATCAGTAAGGATATACTAGGGGCATTAATTTGCCCCTAGTAGCATTATTATGAATATAACATACGGAACTAATTCAACAAGTTTTTCTAACGGAAGCTCACGTTTAAAAACAACTTTATCTAAAAAAGCTTCTAAAGTAAGAAAAAAATATAATAAGAGAAAAAAATATGCGTTATCAAGAAGCTTATGAATTAATAGATATTGGTATTGTTTCTACTGGGATAGAAATACCTATAACTGAAAGTTTAAAAATTATATATTTTGATAAAGCAGTAGAGCAAATTGCTATGCGTTCTGTTCTTAAAAAGAATATTGAAGAATTTACAACAAGTGGTAAAGAATATATCTTTAATAATGAAGATTATTCTGGTCAAGTTTATAAAGTAGAGCTAGATACTAAAGATGTTCCTTTTGTGGATGAAGCGTCTGTTATATCAAACATATCAGATGATAATATTTCTCATATAGGATATTTTTTAAAAACAGATAATTCTAAAACAGGAATTATAACCAATGTTACTCAAAGTTCAGACGCTGTTATTACAAGTGCCTCACATGGATTAACAACTAATGATTATATAATTATAAGTGAAGTAAGTGGAGCGACAGAAGCGGTAACAGGAAATGATATAATAAATGGAAGGTCTAATGTTGGAGCTATTCCTAGTAATAATCAATTTACTTTAAACCCAGCAAAAAATACTTCAAGCGGAACAAATGCTCATGCATATATTAGCGGAGGAATATGGGAATTAGATAATAAGAAAATACATCTTACTAAAACACCAGATGTAGGAAGAACATTAAAAGTTCATTATTATGCAAAACCTTTAAAAAAAGATAGTGTTAGAAGTAGAATAGATTTACCAGACCAATTAATACCTGTAGCAATACATGAAACACTTGGTCATTTTTTAAATTTATCTGGCAATTTACAATTAGGAACTGGACAGATGGGATTAGCAAAAAAAATTGAAAAAGATTATATAGAAACATCAAGAGCAAAAGAACCAATGCCTCATTTAATGCCTAATCCAATGCAAGTATTTGTTACAGATAGAAATGGGTCACCAGAAAATACAACAGGAGCAGATAACTAATGGCTAGCTTTAGAATAAGAGTAGAAGATATTATTGGTAGTGTACCGAGTCTAGGTAGTGATAGTTCTAGCGCTACTGACCAAGCTGTTACAGATGCATTAACTGATACAGCTTTAGAAATATTTAATTTACTACCAGAACAAATATTATATCCTTATTCAGTAAGAAGTAGTATCGCAACAAGTAATCCAGTTATAGATGATATAGAAAAAATAAGAATACTCGGAGCTGAAAGACAAAATGGAAACGATGCTCAGACAATAAATTTTATATCTTGTGTTTATATAGACCCTACATTGTTTTCAAAAGTTCAGCACCCAAAAAGTATTTATTTTGCAACTCAAGAATCTCCAGTATGGACTATTTTTAACAGAGATTTATATATTTTTCCAAAACCAGGCACAAGTGGCCCAACTGATGACGCAAATGGAGCGATAGCAATTACAGTAACAGCTCCGACAGTATTACAAACAGATAGTTCAATTACTGTTTTCCCAAATGAGTTAGAGCATGTAGTTGTGCTTGGTGCTTGTGCTAGATTAAAACAAAGGTTTATTTCATTTTTTAATGAAGATGAAGACCCAGAGCTTGTTCAATTACATCGAGCTCAATATCAAGAATTACAACAAAAATATAAAGAAACGCTAGCACCTTTTCTAGCACAAAGCGCAGATGGCTAAACAGATTTTAAATTTAAATGACTTTCGTGGTGGTTTAAATACTTCTGATGACCCAAGAGATATTGACATAAATGAATTTAGTCAAATAAATGGTATACGAGTAGATAAAGCTGGAAAAATATTAAAACAAGGAAGTTTAGCTACAAATCTATTTAATTCATCAGTAGTCCCATTTTTTTCTACCGATGTTCAAACTAAAGGAGCTGGTTTGTTTGCATTTAGCCATGACTATAATGGTGCAGGTGCTAGTGATTTAGAAATTTTAAAAAATGGGAATGGAACATATTTAACGTTTTGGAGCGGAGGTTCTACAGGTACAACCTATTTGCAAAGAACTTCTACTTTTGTAAAATGGAATAGTGCAAATATTGACCAAACAGGTGGAGATACACTTAGTCAATCAGCTAGTAATAGATATTCTAGAGGCGTAAATAATGCTAAATATAGACTTACTTATACAGTAGCAAACTATACGGAGGGTGCTGGAAGTGTTGCTTATACATTTAAATTAACAGGTTTTAGTTTAGCAACTCTAGACACAGTAGCTAATGGGACTTTTACAAAAGAATTTACTACTGGCTCAAATGCAACTGGACAAGCTTTTGGTATTCAATTTACAAACACAGGTAGTGCAACTATAAGTTTTAAGTTATCTAATATAAAATTAGAGTTAATAAGTGCTCAAAATATATCTGATGATTATTTAGCATTTTATAAAGGGTCTACTCAAGATGGTGGTAATAGAATATTTTTTTATTCATATAAAAATAACACTTTATCTAATTTTGATAGTTCTACAGCTTCTATTGTAAAACTTGGAGTAGGAGTCGATGAAACAGCTCATCCTCAATATCATATTGCAGATGGCAATATTAGAATATCAGATAGATTAAAAAATGAAGTAAATATATTATATTGGTATGGTTATGTAAATAGAAAAAGATGGAATAATGCTGTAACTGTAAATAGATGGGTATATACAGAAGCGAGAATAATAGCACCTACTTCAAGCAATGTAAGCACTACTTCTCCTGGAGGCCCATATAACCCAAACGAAGGTGTAATAAGTATTGCAAATCAAGGTTTTTTTGGGACTGTTGCTGATACAGGCACTTGGAATAGTCTTGGAATATCAAGCTCTACAACTTCAAATTGTAATCAAGGACAAATAATAGATAATACAAAAACATTTTCTCAGTCTTTAATAGATGAAGATTATTATGTAAGAATAACAAGTGGAACTCATAATAATAAAATTGCAAAAATTGTAAGACGTGTTGATTCTAACACTTTAATGTGCGGAAGAGATGTAGGTAGTAATTCTTTTTTTACATTAGCAAACGCAACTAATTACATAATATATAAACCATATTCTTTTTACATTTCTTTTATTTATGATAATAATCAAGAAAGTTTATTGTATAAAATTTCAGATGATATTGCTAATGTTGCAAATGCTTCTTTTTTTAGTGGAGATATAGTAGTAAAGCATAAATGGGATAGTAATTTATTATCTAGAATTACTGGTGCAAATTTTTATTATTCTGAAGGAATTACTAATTCAAATGAAGTTGAATTAGATTATTATTTTTTATTTGAATTAGATTTTAACAAAGGAATAAAAATAGTAGGAAATTCTGATTATACAAAAAGTTGGTCAACTGTTTCTTCAGAATATCAGATTAACTGTGAAATTACAAATCCTTTAAAATTAGTTACGTATGAAGATAAAAATGGTTTTAAAAATGATTCTTCACTTTTATTTGATATGCACAATTCTGGAACTGATGGAGTTGGTTATATTGATGGAGTGTATGCTAATAGAAAATTTTATATTGGTAATATTACATTAAAAAATGAAAATGGTGTTTATATAAACTATAATGATTTAATGTTAAAATCTTTGCCAAATAAATTTGATACATTTTTATTAAATGACAAAATAGAAGTAAGTGTTCAAGATGGTGATGAAATTACATGCTTAGAATCTTATGCAGATAGACTTCTTCAATATAAAAAAAATAAATTACATATAATTAATATATCTCAAGATGTAGAGTTTTTAGAAGACACACATTTGCACAAAGGTGTTATAAATGCAGAAGCTGTAGTAAAAACTGATTATGGTGTTGCTTGGGCAAATCAACATGGGTGTTTTTTATATGATGGTAATAATATTATTAATTTGTTAGAAATAAAAGGAAAAAAAGTAATAGATGCAAATCAAAGAGATTTAACAAATGGTACTGGATGGTTTAGTGATGTAGATACACCATTTTTAGGATATGAGCCACATTTAAGACAAATATTTGTTGCATTAAATCCTAGTCAATCTTCAAATAGTCCTATGTATATATATGATATCCCAAGCAAAAGTTGGTCTTTTATTTCTCATGGACTTGGAAATGATGAAAGTAATTCTGGCCCTGTTAGTAATTTTGTAAATGATAAAAACGGAGATGTTAATATCATGACTATGGGCAATGGTGGTAGTGAAAGTCAATTTATGATTTGGAATCCAGATGGTGGGGGTAGTTATGTAAACAGTAAAATATTTTCATCAAAAGATATAGATTTTGGTTTTCCTTCTGTAAGAAAAAAAGTTTATAAATTAAGATTGTCTTACAAAGGAAGTGCAAATAATGTTACTGTAAAATATAGTATAAATGGAGATACAGATACTTTACATCAATTTGAATTAGTTGATACTAATGGTAAATCTACAGGAACGGCTTCAAATAATCCTCTTGTAACTCAAAGTGATTTAACAGTTTGGCATGAAGCTGAATTAAAACCTGCTGTATCATCGCAAACTAATAATATATTTAGTTTTCAAATACATGTAGGTGGAACATTGCAATCAAATTTTTCTATTAATGATATGTCAATTATTTATAGATTAAAGAGTATAAAATAATGAGTATGACAAAACAAGAGAGAAGAACTTTTAATAAAAAACAAGAAAGACTTCAAATAAAATCTGGAGTACCTACATTAAATGAGTTAAAAGAAGGCATTCCTGTTTTGAGAAAAACATCTGAAGGCCTTGTTGAGTATGTTAGGCAAAATAGAGTTTTGTATAAAAAAGTTTTAAATAAGGTATAATTATGGCAACAATAAAAGATTTTACAGAAGCTAAAGCTAGTAACTTGCAAAGCGGTTTAGGCACACCTGCACCTTATAGTCCAGAAAGAACTCCTATTGATATAGCAAGTCTTGAAAATCTTGAAATGGATTCTGCTAGAAGCGCAGAAGAAACTGAAGCTTTATTACAATATTTAAGACAAAGACAAAAACAAGCAACTGGGGAAGATGTCGCATTTGCTAAATCTTTAAAAAGCGTTGGTGAAGCTGGTATAAAAGGATTGAAAACAAGAAGAGATTTTTTACTAGCTAGAAGAGGTGACCCATCAATTACTTTAAAAGATTTTCTTCTAAGTCCAGAAAAAAGTGCAGTAGCTATGAAATCTGGAGTTGATAGAATTGTTGCTGAAAAATCCCCTGCAATATCTCTTAAAGAAACTTTTGGACTAGATAAAGAAAGAGGTTTTCAGTTATTAAAACCAGCAGAAGAAATTTTACCAGGGGATGCAAGATTAAGTGCAGATACTAGGTCTATGAATATATTAGGTAAGCTTGATGCTAATAAAGCAACCCCAGAACAAATATCTGAAGCTATGGCTCAAGCTAGAGAAAGATTAGAAGGAACTAAAGAAACTGTTGAAATGGCTAAAGATTTAGGTGCTGGTACAGATATGCTAGGTGATGCTAGCGCAAGAGCTAGCACACCTTCTAGCTTAGATATAGCAAAAGATGTGGCAAGTATAGCTACTAAAGGAGCTACCGTTAAAAATTTAACGTCAATACTTGGTACTGGACTTAGTTTTATTAATCCAATAGCGGGATTAGGAGTAAATCTTCTTGGTACAGCATTGGGAACAAGTAAATATAATAGGTAATAATTATGGCTAAATGGCATCCAGCATCAGGTAAATTTTTTCTTTTTGAAACTCAAGGTTCTAAGCAAGCCAGAAAAGCTAGGGGTGAAATATCAGAACAAATATCTACATTAGAACAAAGACTTCCAGAGATAGAACAGTCTTTTGATGTTTTACAATCAGTTCAATCTAGAACACAGCAATTACGTGGACTATCTGAATTAGAAAATTTTTTAAATAAATCATACGATATAAGAAGACAATCAGAAGTGTCTAGGGGTAGAACAGGCTTTGCTAATGTTGGAACAATGGAAGATAAGGCAATGGAAAGATTAATAGAGCAAAGACAAAGACAAGCAGAAATGTCTGACATACAAAATCAAATGTCTAATTTAAAATTATCACAAGAAAGAACTAGAGAAGTAAGAAGTTTACAAGATTTAATATCTAGGTTAGAACTAGAAAAAACAAGTTATTAGTTGGAGAAATAGTATGGCTTATAGAGACCCAGTTTTTAATGCAAATGTTTTAACTGACCTTTTGGGTAGTTATCTTGATGTAAAAAATAAAGAACGTGAAAAGTATTATCAAGCAGAGCAAAAAAAAGACAAAGATAAAACTGTAATTAGACAAGGTGAAGATGGATTTTTATATTATATAAATCCAGGAACTAAAGAAACAAGTAGAGTTTTTGAAAATATGGAAGCAAAACCTTCTAAACCTACAAAACCAAGTTTAAAAGATATATATGATAAAAATACAGGAGAATCAAAGATAGTAAAAGAGCAAGATGGTATTCTTTATGATTTAAGTACAAATGAGACACTAACTTCAGATGAGATAAAAGATTATACATTTAAAGCCCCAACAAAGCCACCGACAGAAACTGTAGGTGATATAAAAACTGGAATTAATATATTAGATAATTCTGAAATAAAATATTTTAAAAAAGGTAAAAGTTTTTATTTATTGTCTGAAAATCCAGATACGGCAAAAGCAGATAAGCCTATGACCGCTAAAGATTGGTCTAATATACGCTTAAAAAAACCAGATGATTCTGAAGAAAAAGAATTAAAAAAAGGAATGCTTTTTTATTTAAAAGGTCAACTAAAACCAGAATATTCTAACTATGCTAAAAATTTTGGCGCTCCTAGTTGGAGAAAAGGTACTGATAATTATTTACGTATGCTTGATAAAGAAAGACAACTTATTCAGTTTAAATTTCCAAAGACTAAAATATATACCGATATAAAAACATTAAGAGAGGAAAATGAGGATTTAAATGACTTTTATAAAACTGATGAAGCTTTAAGAAATCAATTAAATTTTATGTTTGAACAATCAGTAGACGGAAAAGGTATTCCACCTTATATTTTACACGAAAATGTTTTTGGAAGAGAAAGTGATATGTTAAATTTACTTCAATCAACTACTAAGTAATGCAAGACCAAGAATATCAAAATTTAAGCATAGATGAATTTAATGCCTTATTTGCTAAACCAGATGAAGATACTTCTAATGATTTGTTGTCTGAGCCAAATATAAATACTTCTATAGAAGAAGAACCAAAAGAAGAAATTACAGAATCTAGACTTTTAAGTATAGATGAGTTTAATGCTTTTTTCCAAAACTATTCAGAAGAAAAAACTCAGCAAGATGCAGTACAACAGGTTCAGCAAGATACAATACCGCAACAACGAATTGATTTTCCGCTAGAAGAAACTGTTGCTGAATCTACTCAAGCTCAAATAAGCCCTACTCATCCTATTTCTGATGATATATTAGATTTGGATAGTAGCATTGCTTTTGCAGACCCAGAAGAGTTATTGCATTCTGAAATAGCAAAAACTGTAGAAGATTCTATGACTCCAGCTCCACAAAAAGAGGCTGTTCCTTATAAAGATGCTATAGAAACAGTAAGAAAACAATTAGATGGTTTACGCGAGCAAGGAACTTTTCAAGTAGAAAGAAATCCTTTATGGAATGTATCTGGTCAAAATACAGCTAAAATGGCAGAGCTACTAATTAGTAATCCTGCAAATGTACAAGGAGCTAGACAGAATCTTGGTATTTTTGTACCAGAATATTATACTGAGCCTTTATTAAGTGAAACTGGATTTGCAGGTAGAGCTGGAAATTCTTTTATAGAAGGTATGACTATGGGTTATACTATTCAAAGGCCAATAAGAGGCGCTTTAAGCAGAACTGAAGCTGTTGCTGATGTTGTTGGTCAATTTGCTGGTTTTTATTCTCCTTTTGCAGTTCAATTAAAAGCTGGCCAAGCTATAGTAATGGGAACAACTGCTCAAATAAAAAAAATAAAACCTGTCGCTAAATTTATTGATAATATAGTATTAAAAAATAAAAAATTAGCAAGTTTTGGAGAAGGTGCGCTAGCAAATACAGTTGGGTTTAATTTACACGCACAACTTGGAGCAGATATGGCCGACAAGTCTGTAATTGAAAGAATTAAAACTATTCCAACAAGTGCCTTTCATGCTACATTATTTAGTGGAGTAGGTTCTTTACAACAATTTGGAAAAATCTCTGCACTTACAGGCGCTTCTTCTGTGACGCTTCTTGGATTTGCAATGGGGCCATATCTTACATTAGATGAAAATGCTACTGACCAAGAAAAATCAAACGCATTTTCTCAAAGTGTCGCAAATGGTTTATTGTTAGGAACTATGCATTTAAAAGGTACTGCTAGCGAAAAAATAGATGGTTTAAAAGATTTTATAAAATCTACTATGCCAGAAACATCAATATCTGGTCAAAGAAAAATGATAGTTGAATCTATTAATTCTGTTTTAAAAAATAAAGATATAGAAACAATAGGTAATAATATACGAGAAGGTATAATAGAAGCTAATAAAGTAGCTAAAATAAAAGATATAAGCTTTAAAAATGGAGAACAACTTAAACTTGAATTAATAGATATTAAAAAAACTATCAATAATGAAATTGCAAAAGAAAATATTAAAAAATATAAAAAAGAAGTTGTTCCAAAAGAAGACCCAACTGAAGTTAAAGTAGAACCTAAAGCAGAGCCTAAAGTAAAGTCTAAAGTTAAAAAGAAAAAACAAAAACCTAGATTTGGAAGAGATGAATCTACTAGAAAAATAAAATCAATGCTAGAAGGCTTAGAAGAACCTTCTGCTAGATATCGATATGATAAATCAATATCGCAATTAATAAGAGATAAGCAATCATATAGATATGATTCGTTAGTTCAGCTTACAAAAGATTTAGGAATATATAATCCAAGAAAAAGAGCAAGAGAAGATATTGTAGATTCTCTTGTTGATTACTACAAAAAGCCTGTTTTAGAATCAAAAAAACCTCCTAAAAAAATAGATGGTTTAAAAATATCTTACGACAATACTGGTAAGATGAAATTAGATATATTTAGTACAAAAGAGCTAAGACAGATAGCTGAAAAAATTGGAATAAATACTAAAAAATTAAATAGACAAAAAATGCTAGATGCTATAATGAGAGCAGATAGTCAAGGAAAAGCTAATAAAGACCCTATACCTGCAAAAAAAGAGTCTGAATTAAATGAGATAATGGAAAATGTTGCTTACTATGAAGCAGAAATACTTGGATTATCTAAAAAAGGAAAAGATTTTACTAATTTAGAAGTTCAACAAAAAAAAGCATCTCTTAGAAGAGCAAAAGAAATAGAAAAAGAAATACGTTCTAAATATGACCCTAATAAATCAGAATCTGTTAATGTAGATATTTTCCCAGGAATTAGTTTAGTAAGAGATATATTAAAAGCTAGAAAACAATCTAAAAATGCTAGAAGACCATTAACTGATGGTGAGCTAGAAGCAATAGACTCTTTTATAAAAGGAAAAAATGTTACTCCAGAATCTATTGATTTAGCGTTAAAAGCTTTAGCAGAAAAACCAATGAGTAAAACTATAAAAGACCAAGGTTTAAACAATGTCGTAACTGAAGTTAGAAAAATTTTTAATCCGCTAGCAGATAT
>TARA_R100000654_G_scaffold9910_1_pt1 | contig 18853 bp, 14 predicted proteins | sample TARA_R100000654 | Tara Oceans TARA_R100000654 (sample SAMEA2622473) | marine metagenome | biome: marine biome (ENVO:00000447); feature: surface water layer (ENVO:00002042); material: "saline water (ENVO:00002010), including plankton (ENVO:xxxxxxxx)" | depth 5 m
TGAGGTTGAGATTTTACTGTTTGTCCATGCGTGTTACTTTCACAATTAAATACAATAGTTCCTGGATTTGTATTACCTTTTAAAACAGTTTTACCGGTACCATTAGGTGCTAATTCTATATCAGCATTAGAAGTAGTAACAATATCTTGACCATTCATATCTAAATTTCCACCTAATTGTGGAGTTGTATCTGATGCTAAAGAAGTTAAAACAGAACCAGCAGTAGCAGTTACCCAAGCAGAACCATTATAAACTTTTAAGGCATCTTCACTTGTATTATAATACAAATCACCTGTATCTAAAGAACTAGAAGGATCACTACTTGCTATTCTATATTTTTCTGCAAATGAATTAACAGAAGCAACATTAGTAGCAACGGTATTTATATTTGTTATTGCACCAGCTACAGCTGTAATATTAGAATTAGCACTAGCTACTGTATCTAAGTTAGTAACATTTGTTGATGTTGCCATTGTGTTTAAATCTGATACAAAATCAGAAGTAGCTAATGTATTTAAATCTGAAACAATATCACTTGTAGCTAATGTATTTATATCACTTACAATATCAGATGTTGCTAAAGTATTTAAATCACTAACTATGTCTGTAGTCGCTAAAGTGTTTAGATCCGATACTATATCTGTAGTAGCTAATGTGTTTAAGTCTGCGACTACATCACTAGTAGCAAGTAAATTTATATCTGCTATTATATCTGTAGTTGCTAATGTATTTAAATCTGCTACAAAATCAGAAGTAATTAAACTAGCTTTACCAGCTACAGTTGTTATATTTGAAGATATACCAGCTACAGTAGTTACATTAGCTGATATACCAGCAACAGTTGCAACATCAGTTGCCGCTATAGATGCTGATACATTACCACTACTATCAAATGTAAGTATATTATTTGCTCTAGATGCTTTTAAAGGTAAAGTTAATGTTGCTGAAGAATCTTCATCTGATAATTGAATTGATCTTGCTATCTCATCTTCTCTCTCACCCATCATAGCAACCATTTTATCTAAGTCTGTATTTAAACTATCAATAACAAATGGTCCAGATGTAGGAAAATCTGTTGTTCTTTTTACTGGTATATCTCTTACCAATGTATATACATCACTAGCAGTAGCACCACCACCTAGTGTTATTGTACCACCACCACTTACACCAGCATTTTGTACTGAATATTGTGTAGCATCACTAGGAGAAGAAGCAAATGTAAGTAATGTAGATCCTTTAAATACTTTAATATCTGTTACTTCAAATATTTCAAAGCTATAAGTAAACTGCGTTTGACCACCACTAGCAGTATACTGGTTTCTTGGTGTTGTATCATTTACTACTATTGCCATAACATTTCTATATCATATAAATTAGAATCTATCAATTTTTAATTCGTCTGTAATTTTATTAGCGGCTCTGTTAAATAACCACCTTAAATAAAAAATATTGTTAAAAGGTAATAATCGTTTTATTGCATGAACTTCTTCACGTGTACTCATACTTTCATCAGAAAATAATTTTATTAGATTATGTATCATTGAACCTCCAGCACCAAAAGGTTCAGCTATTGCATCTCCCATAGTTTCTCCAAAAGGATTTTTTTTACCAAATATTTGTGGTCTTATACCATATTCACTCATACTCATTACTTCTATTATATTATTAATATCTAACCAATAAGAAGTAAGACCACTATATTCTATTGCTTTATATAACTTTTCATCTGTTGACATATATTCCCAATAGGTAGGATTTCTAATCATACTACCTAAGTACCCAGCCATTATCATTCCTGTTACGCCAGCAAATATACCTCTATGCCTACCTTGTAAAGTTGATAATAATATTTTATTATTTGCTCCAAATGACCAAGTAAAAAACTGTAATGGTACTCTATAATATGTAGCTTGATGATCTCTTAGTTTTTTATTTAATCTACTATATGTTGCTACACCTTCCATAAACAATGGTTTATCAGCAATAGTTGGTGTAATATAAGTATTTATTACTTCCATTCTTATAGCACTTAAATATTTTCTAGCAAGTATAGGATTTTCATCCATCCACAAAACATGGTTATCATAGTAAACATTTAACTTTCCTTTAAATTCATTGTTACCATTATGCTTTGCCCATAATCTATATATTTCTATTAAATCTTCTTTATCTAAACCTATGGCTAACATAGTTTGATAATCTAAATCAAAAAACTTTTTTCCTTCAGGTACTTTTACTTTTGCTTTTGCTAATACAGCACCAGTTCTTATGATTCTATCTGCCGCCATTGGTAATATCATTTTTTTTCCAAGCGAAGTCCACTCATTTAGTAATGTCATATTATAAAATTTATCTTTTAATTTATCTGTTGCATTTTCTAACTCATCAACAATCTTACCAGCATACTTACCCATAGCTCTTTTATATCCTACACCACCATCATTAGGAGATTCTACTTTCATACGTGATGCATTATTTAAAACATTTTCTATACCAACACCAGTGCTTTCTACCAACCATTTATTACTTTTTAACATTTTTGCTGTTTCATCTGTATCTCTTGCCCAACTTCTAAAATATCTACCAAATACTTCTTTAAAACCTCTTGTTAAAACAACTTTTACAGCATCAGCTAAACTTGCTGGTACAACAGCTCCCATCATTGTTATATGAGCTGAGTTCATTAAGATTCTACTACCTTGGTTTGCTGGAGTAGACATATCAGATTCTACTGCTTGTTTATTTTGTACTATTCTATTTGTATATACAAAATCATCTGCTTGATACCTTAAATCTTTTGTCATTTTTTCTGGATTGCTGTTTGCTTCTTTTCTATACTTTATTAAAATGTCGTCTAACATTTCATTTATTTCCATTGTAGCATTACGATCTCCTCTAAACATTCTAGCGGCTTCTATAGCTGGTCCTACTTTTTGAGAATAATTTCTTGCTACAGTTTCTACATTTAAATGTATAAAATCAGCAACACCATTGTGTTTTTTTGTAAGTATATGATTTGGTATATCTACCTTTCTACGTAAGGCATATTTTGCTTGTCCCATACCTGTATTAGATCCATCAATATCACCACGCACAGATTCATTTATAATTTTATTTATTGTTTTTTCTGCTTCAAATTCTGCCCTCTTGTTTATATCTTCTTCATCTGGAACTCTAGTTACTGTCTTTCTTGTATCTCCTTCTTTTGGTAATACATTTGGAAACTCAACTTCTTTGTTTGTTCTTTTTGCCGCCATTAAAATAGCTAACTTTCCTGTAGGATTATTTAAATAATGGTTTTTATATAATGATACAGCTGTATCTCTATGTTCATAATATGCTTCTGTAATATGATTTCTAGGAAAGTATTGTATTTTTGATTCTTTAAAATCTAAAGACCTTTTCATATTTTTATTTAACAAATCATAATATCTAAAAAATGTAGGAAAATCTATTTTTGTAGGTGCTACTGCTTCTCTATAAAATGATTCTGGTATTTTTGTTCTATCACTTTTCAATAATTGCACATTATCTTTTGGTATTACTGTTTTATATTTTTTTGCATCAAAACTATATTGTTTAGTAATATCATCTAATGCTAGTTTATTTATTCTGTTTTCATATCTTGCTGTTGATTCACCAGGTAATCTTGGATTTAATGCGTGTTTAATTTCATGCATTTTAACAAAATCAAACCATTCTTGAGATGTTTTAAACTGATCACTAGGTAATGGTTCTACTCCTTCTAATCTAGGCTTAGTCCATCTTTTTTCTCTAAACATAGTTCCTTTAATAAATTCTTCATCTAAAGTTATTAGCTTTGCTTTTCTATTATGAGATGCTCCTACGTAAATACCACTTTTAGTTTTATTTTTACCAATTATTATATTATATCCTTTAGGTAAAGTAGGAAAAGTAACATTTCTTTCTTTAACATCTTGTATTAGATCTAATAATATATTTCTTTCTTTTGCAAAAACATCATCTAAACCAGAAGAAGAATGTAATAAATCATCAACAAACTTTAATCTTTCTAACATAGAGTTATAACTTTGTTTTATTCTTTGCTGTATACTTTCTTCAATGTTTTCTACTGTATATCTTCTTTTAAATCTTTTAGGTGCTTCTCTACTTGTAAGTATTTTTGTCATATATTCTTCTGATAATGCATCTAATTCTGCTGGTGCATTTTTTTGTTTTCTAGCTAATTGTTGATAATTTATATTTAAAAATTCAAAATCAGTTATTTTACTTTCTAAAGTTTCAAAAGCATTATTTGCTCTAAGACCATCTGTAAAATCTTTTGTTTTTAGTTTATTTATTTCTGATATTCTTTTATATAGTTTATCTATATCTTGTAATATGAATTTTTCTACATTATCAAAATCTTTAGTTCTTGTAAAAAAACCTACCTCATCACCAGCAACTTCAAACTCTCTAAAAAAATCTGTCATTTTTCTAGTACCAGCTTCTACTTCTGGTATGTCGCTTAACATTTTGCCACCATTTATTTCTGCATCTACCATTGATTGTCCAATCATATGATTAAATGTATCTTCATCTACTGCTTTTCTTTCTCTACCTTTTAATTTATCTACAAAATTTTTACCTTGTTGTTGATAATCTTTTATTGCATAACCTAAATGTATATCTGCAAAAGTAAGTGGTTTATCTATATTATGAAACTTCATATAATCAGATCGCAAACCTAATTTTAAATTAGCTACTTTACCTACCCAAGTTAAAGAGTTAGTAAGAACTGTACCTCCTATTGGATTTATAAAAGACTTTAATCCTAGTTTTTTTGTAGCTTGCATATATTGTCCACCATCACCAGCAAGACTTAACATTGTATTTTTTGCTATTTGTGAATCAGGAAATCTTGTTATGTTTCTAATTACAGGAGATACTTTGCCTAAAGTTTCTGTTATATTAGGCAGTACCATTCTATTGTTTTTTTTAAATGCTTCTTCAGCTTCTTTTGTTTTAAATTTATATTCAAAACCATTTTCTTCAAATATTTGTTTTGTAGTTGCTGTTTCAAATTTAGGTTGTTTAGTTTTACCCCTATAGGTATCTCCTTTAAATAAAGCATTAGGTTTTATATCTTCATACTTTTCATCAAAACCTTTACCTGTTCTACCTTCTTGATAGTTAGTAGCATTATCAAAATTCTTTGCTGTTCTATTTCTTGTTAGTAAACTTACACCACCACCTAAAACACCTCCAAGTAAAGCAGAACCAACTATAATACTAGCACTTTCACCAGGACTATGAAAAGGATCATTTTTTGATCTTACATATTCTGTTGCTCCTACAAATGAAGCTGTTCCAGCTGCAACTCTAAATACACCATCCCAAAACTTCATACCTTTTGCACTAGGTAATGGTAATAAAATAGAAGGATCTAAAAAACTAGATGCAAGCATAGCACTTATTCTACCTCTATCTAACTGTTCTCTTACTTCTTTATTTTTTTCATACAATCTTTTATAAAAATCTACTTCTCTTTGACTATTAGAATCTATAATATCTTGTCTTATTTCAGGTGGTGCTTCTAAAATCATTGATGCAGTTGGTTTAAAATCAGGATCATTTTTTCCTACTATAGATTCTTTAAATCTAGCTAATGTATTACCATAACTAAAAAAATAGTTATTTTTCATATCTTGCCAGAATGAAGGTCTTTCTGGTTGTGCAGTAGTTGAAGCTGTTGCGTTAGTAGTAAACAGTTCTGGTGTTTGTGATAAATCAGACATTATTTAAATTTTGTTTTTTTGATAAATTCTCTATGTGATTGTAAATCTTTAGTTGCTCTATTATTTAATTTAGTCAAAGCTATATTTGCTTTACCTTCACTATCATATTTAGGATATTGATACATAGCTGTATACTCATTTATATTAGATAAAACAAACAAACCATCTTTTTTAGTAATCATTTGTTCTGGTACAATAAAGAATCCATCATTTGTTTTTTTAATTTTGTATGTAATAGGATCTTTTATTTCTTGACCTGGACTTTCTAAACTTAAATATTGTCTGTTTAATGTTACTAATTCTGCTTCTTTACTATTAGCAACATTAGGAACTTCAAAAGAACTGTAATATCGAGAATATGCACCATACCCAAATGCTTTAGCTTGTTGCCTATTTCTACCAAATCCTTTGCCAATAAAACTATCAGCACGTACTCCTTGTATTATGGCACTATTATTAACATCTTCTCTAAATTTGCTGTTAAATAATACATCTCTGCCTATTACTATTTCTTCATTTAAATTATCTGTTACAAATTGTGGTATATCATCTCTACCTTGTTGATAAGCTAAAGCAAATCCATTTTTGTGTTCTACTAAAAATGCATTTATACCTAATACCATTGGTATATCTCCTATAGATAATGCTTCATGCACATTAGTATTTTGTAATAAATTTATTCCAGGTATAGCTTGTGGTTGTAACTTTGCTTTTTTCAAATAATCTAAATCTGAAATATTATTTTCAATACCATCATCAACTATAGCAACACCACCAAATTGTTTAAATTTATTTACTATATATAAATTTGGTAAGGCATTTTCTATTTTATATACATCATCAGATTTATCTACTATTTGAGAAAAACTTTTAAATATATTATCTAATGATGGACCAACACCAACATACTTTCCTTCGTAACTTGGTATTTTAATAATGTTCATAGGATCATTTCTTGCATCTGTTATTCCATGCACTACTGTGCCACCACTTGAAACTGATACTATATTTTTTGCTACAGAATCATAATAATCTAAATAATCTTCAGTAAATTGTTTATAAGTAGGTTCAGTACCTTGCAATAAAGTTTCCATAGTATATCTATCTAAAAATTGTTCTGCTGTACTTTGTACTATTTTAGTAAATATAACAGTTTCATCTTTATTATCAGTTCTATGCTCTAGTGCATAATCTCTTAGTTTTCCTAAAAGATAATTTTCTTGATTTTGGGTACTTTGATAATCTTTATCTTCTGTAGATATATTTCTAGCAATCAATCTTTGTTTATTTTCAAATGTACTATCATTAGGATCTTGTAAAACTTTTATTGTTCTTTCTATTAAATTTTTTACAGATGCTTGTTTTTCTTCTGTAGTTACATCATATGTATTTATTGCGTTATAAAAACCTTCTATTTGTCCACTTATTTTACTATCACCATTTCTTAAATCATTACTTAAAGGTTCATCTAAATCTATTTGTCCAAATATATTACTTGCTATAATAATTTCATTTATATTGCCACTTATGACTGATTGATTAAGATATTTTTTTATAGAAGTAGGCACTCTACCAACATTTCTCATTATAGGAAATAACAAAGTTGGATTACCATTTTTCATATCTTCAACAAATTTTGGAATGAAAGATGTGTTTTTGTTACTTGTGTAAACTGTATTTAATACATCTTCATATTGTGAGTTTGGTATTGATCTTATTGTCAATCTATCTGAATCAGTAAGTGTTTCTTGATTTACTACTTTCATCATAGATTCTAAATTATTACTTAATGTTATATCAGAATTAGATGTATTTGGTGCTTGTCCTTTTAATTCATTAAGAGCAGTATCTACTATTTTTGTACTTGTAAAAGGTTTTGCAATATTAAGTATTTCTTGTTTAGTATATCTTTTTTCATTTATTAAAATATCATCTGGTCCAACTCCAGCAAGTATGCCTTCTACAGCTTCTATTGTTGCATCATTTATAAGTAAATTATCTCTATCATCTCTTGCATTTAAATTACTTAACAATCCACTAAAATTAGTATAAACAGATGCATCTTCAATATTTTGAAAACCAGCAAAATTTGTATCATCAAGATCTAAACCTAAATTTGCATATTTAATTGCTGACACAATATCTCCTTGTAGCATAGCATTGTAAAAGTCATTACGATTACCAACTATTTGCATTTTCATTTCATTAGCTATTTCATTAGAATCTAATTTTAATATTCTTTTGCTTATATTATTTATCTCTTGTTTTAATAAAGTATCTGTTTCTTTTCTTGTTGTGTCTGTTATATCTAAATCAAGATAATCTTTACTTTCAAGTTGTTCAATTAATACAGTTTTAGCACCTTCTAAAATTTCAATTTTATCACTATCATTAACAGTACCTTGTAACTTATTTAAATAATCAAAACTATTATTTACTACAAAGTTTTTTATTTCCTGTTTTGCACTTTCTTGAGATATACGTTGTCTTAAAACTGAATTTATTTTTTGTGCTGTATTACTTCTTGTTTGTGCATTAGGTATCAATTCTTGTATATTATCTCTGTTAATAGTTTGACCTTCAAACTCTAATTCAATATCTTGTCCTTGTAATAACAAAGAAAACTTTTGTTGAAAATCTAAACTATATTTATTTTTTTTTGTATTAGCATCTCTTGAATATAGTTTTTGTAATGTATTATTAGCTTTAGCAGTAGCATTTACTCTTTCTAATATATCTTCATAAAAAGCTAAATTATTTGTAAGTTTTAAATAAGGTTCTTTTATAGAATTTAATTTTTGTATTATTTCAGAATCTTCTGTAAGTTCTTCTGAAGTAATATTATTATCTGCAACTTCTGTAGTAATATCACTTAGTTCTGTTTCCATACTTTTAACATTGATATTATAATTATAAGTAGCAGTTTTAGATCGTACATCACTTAAACTTGTTGTAGCAAACTGATCAAAATCTGCATTAGCCATATTAATAAAATTACTTGGTAAATTTTGCATTATGTTAGTTTTTAAGTCTTTTAGAGAACTTGCTAACTTTTCAGGTTGAAATCTTGAATTACTATTTTGATGATCAAATGTAGTTTTATTTATTTTATCTCTTATACTATTACGTAATGCATTTGCATAACCTATATTAGCAGACTGCTTATAAGCATCTGCATAAGCTGGTCCACCATCAACATCAAAGGTTGGTATTATAGGCACACCATTTTCATATTCTATTGATACGTTTTTACCATCTTCTGCTCCCCTTCTCTTAGCTTCATCTATAGCTAATTTGCTAAACCCTTCTGAAAAAGTATCAGCTAATCTTCTTGCAGAATTAAGAGCATCATTAATTGGTTTGGCATCAATTCTACCTATATTTACGTTTGATAAACCACTTCTTTTTATAGTTATTCTATTTGTATCTGAGTATCTTTTTACCATTATTTATAACTTTTATTATTGTAATAATTAAAAGTACCTCCTGATGTTTGTTGTTGATAACTTCCTGGTTTATAGGTTGTTGAAGTTGTAGTTGTATTTGGACTGTTAGTTGGAACCGAAGCATTATAATAATTAAAACCACCTTGTGCCAACGAACCAGCGGCATTTAAATAACCAGATGTTTTATAAAAGCCACTTAAATCAGGCAAAGAACTTGCCGCAGTATTAACAGATATTTGTGTAGCTAATCTACCACGTTCTATTCTTCCTCCAAGTCTTAAATTATCTACATCTAATCTAAAAGCATCTTCTTCTGCATTTAAAAATGCTTCAAAAGATTGACTATCTTTACCTCGTTGATAAGCTCGTACACTTGATATATTTCTTAAATATGCTTTTCTTCTATTATCTTCTTCTATTTGTACATTTATTTTAGCTATTTTTTTTTCTTCTTCTAGTTGTGCATTTCTAATATCAGCTTCACCTTTGGCTCTTTGTCTATTGATTTGATCAATTTTAGCCATTGTGTTGCCTTGATATATAGAAGCACCAGCACTAATTACTGCTGATGCTATTGCCGCTTCTGGAGTACACATTATGCCATATACTCCATAACCAATCCTGTAACTCTAACTGGCAAAGGATCGCTTTGTGTTATAGTTACTGTTGCATCTTTATTATATCCTAATAAATAAAAATCTTTTTTGCCTGTAACAGCAGACGGAGCCAAAGATAAATCATCTGTTACTTGTCGTAATATTAGTTTATTACCTGATACACTTGTAGCTAATGCTGAGTTTAAACCTAATATTACTTTACTTATTCTTTTTGGTTTACCTTGTAAACTACCACTTGTAAGAACTACTTCTACTGGCATAGTTTCTACATTTATATCATAATCAAAACCAACAGTTATTGTTGTTGTATCAAAACCACTAGACAAAGTTAGTTGTCCACCACTTGTAACTGCAAATTCACCCATATAAAAATTACCACTTCTTACTTTAACAGTTTGACTGGCATAATTAGATAATCCAGTAAACACAGTACCAGCACTTCCTATTGTAAATGTTGATGCATGGTCAAGTGTATTATCTTCTGTACCCATTTCTTCTATATAATATGCACTATTTCTAAATACAGTAAAGAATAATCGTGCTCCTACAGCTTCTACACTTTTATATGACGCACCATCAGTTGTTTTCCATTCAGTCCATCCAGCTAACTTTTCTGATCTTACTGCATGAAACACACCAGCAGTACCATCAGTATTTATAAATATAGCATATGATTCTGGTCGTTCAGAAGTACCTTCTAATATTGTCATATCTACTGGTGTTTGTACTAAATGACTTGCTAATACACTTATATTTGTAGCTGAGTAAGATAATTCTAAATCTGTAAACAATACTTCTCTTACTGCTCTGCCATGTTTTTGAACAAATAAAGCACCACCTTCTAATGTCTTTACATTAACGTGGCTACATCCATGCGTTGTTTGTCTACGTGCTTGAAAGTTTGTTGGAGTTAAAACTGCTGTATCTGTTTGTGGACAAAAGAACTCTCCATTTGCTGTAAAAATTAATAAGTGTCTATTAGATACTAAATGCCTTATATCTGCTACTTGTGATGCTCCAATAGAAGATTGTATGCTATCACTATCTGTTGCTTCACCTAAATCAAAATTAAAAAACTCATCTACTTTTGATGCCCACACAAAGTCTGGCAAACTAGATGAGCCACCAAACCATAATCTACCATCGTGAAATGTAGATGATGCTGGATAACCTCTTATAGAACTATAAGTTTGTTCTTTCCATTTTGTATTTGCTTGATTAGCACTTGTTATAAAAACTGCTGTTCCACCACCAGCGGCAGTATTAGAAGCATTAGTAGAACCTCCAGCTGTAAATGTATAAGTATCTTCATTTAAAACTGTAATAGTTTTTGATCCATTTATATCAGTTGCATTAATACCTTCTATACTATTAGATCCTGAAATAGTAACTGTTGCTCCATTTGACAAACCATGTAACGGATCATTTACTGTTATTGTTTTTGTTCCGTTTTCTGTAGTAAAAGGATCTATAATAAGTCTTTTTCTTAAAGTACCTAATATTGTAGCTGTTACTTGTGTAGCACTTGTAAATCCACTAATTAATAAAGTTGTATCTTCTATCATTAAATAAACACCTACATAATCAGAAGTAAAATGATTTACACTTGTTGTTAAGGTAACACTACCAGTTGTACCACTTGCTGATATAGTAGTGGATGGATCAGCAAATTTATAATATGGTTGATATACATTTTCTGAATCAGAATCAAAAGTAAAATTACTTTTAGTAAAAGTAGTTAAACCAGTTCTAAATAGTTTTTGTGTTTGCATACTAGGATGAGTTATAATCATAGTATCACCAGATTGACTAAACTGCATTTCAAATAAAATACTAGTAGTCCACACACAACCAGTTATAGATTGTGCTAATGAATTATCTCCAAGATAATATATATCTACTCTTTGATTACCAAATGCTAATATATATTGTTCATTATCATCAAAATCAAAACCAACGAGTCTAGCATTACCTGATAGACTTGCATATCTTTTTGTTCCGTTTCTTCTTTTAAATCCACCTTGTGAAAACAAACTTACATTTTGCATTTGTCTTGCTCCATTAGTATACGCATTAACGTCACTACGCATATCCATCAATGGATCAAGTTCACCAGCTTGAAATGTTGTTTTTAGTTGTCTTAATAATGCTCTATTTTTTGCCACATTTACTCCACAGTTCCTTCTATACTAGAAGCACCTGTAGAATTTCTTGTGTTAGCAAATCTTGTTACTCTTAATCTGCTAGATGTTCTTTGTTGTGCATCTAGATTTTTAGCTATTGCTAATTGTCTTTGTGCTTTACCTTCCAAAGAATCTGATAATGCATTATTCTGTGCTACAGCATATCCAAATATAGAAGCTAATGATAGTTCTAATAAAAAAACAAAATATGGAGGAAAAAATTCTTCTGGATTAGTTACACCTTCATCATAAAATGTATAATCTATGTATACTTTATCAGTTGATGTTGCATCATTATAAACCATATCTCCATATCTCTCAAACTTTATCGGCATATCATTAACAAACACACCATGTAGACCTACTAAATCACTAGGTAGTTGATAAGCGGCATCCCATTTATGATCAGGTGCATCTGTTAATCTTGAAAGTTGTGCCTGTTTACTAGCAAACCTCCATCTATAACTGGACAATGTATTCTTAACTGTATCTAAATACAGGTTACTAGCTACTGTAGATTCTGTTGTTCCATCTGCAAAAGAAGTTATAGGATTTGCTCCTATCATAACTAATGCTCTTGCACATATATCTATCTTTGTAGTAGCCATATAATGTTGGGGGAGTTACCTCCCCCATACTCCGTTAAGCAAGAAGTGCTACTGTTACTGTAGTTGCACCAGTTGCAGATGTTACAGTTGCCATATCAATAGTGGCAGTACCACCAGTTGATCCTATGATAACTATTACATCAAATTGTTTTAATTCATTAGTTACATCATTAAAGTAACCAGAATCGTCAGCTGTGCCTATCGCATCTGTGGTTTTATATATCCACATTCCAGGATTAGCACCACCAACCTTAAATAAATTTGTTGCATCTAAAGCCATTTGTACCTCCTATTCAGCTATCTGCACTTCAAAGACTGCGTTGTCGTCAATCAACACAACACCCAGGCTCATATATGCAGTAATTAAGTTAGACACTCTTTCAGGAATATAGTTGATTTCTGTTGTTACATCAGAACCCATAGCTACTCCTAAACCAGTTCTATGATATGCAAAGCATTGTCTTTTACTTGATGTAGTTGGTAAACCACTATGTACCATCCACATAAATCCAAGCCATCTTTTTGCAACCATACCACCTTTATATGGTAATTCATCTGGTCCGATAAAATCAGCATCAGCAAATGCATTAATTGCTAATAAATCTACCCAACCATCAGGTGATACAATAAAGTATCTATCACCATCATCAGGTATATCACCTTCACCCATTGAAGAAAATACTGTGTTAATCTTAGCAAGTGTAAGACCATCAGAGCCACTTTCTGTTTGTGTGTTTGATGTACCATCAAGAGCAGTTGTTATTAGTTCGTCAGTTTTTCTTCCTAACGCACCAGCACTACTTTGTGCAACAACCATTCTTTCATCTATGTTAGTCTTTAGTTCATCTAATCTATCAACATAATCTGCACTATAGTAATCACTTAATGTTGCAGTTACGTTTGTATGATCGATATTCATAATTGGTACTTGTCCATGTCTTGATTTCTGAACAGCAGTACCTTTGCCTACTTTTTGAAAAACTGTTTGATTACCATTTACATTAGGTTTTTGCCTAATGGTATCTTTTAGTTTAGAGCCCATTCGCTGATAAGCCATATGGACATCACTCTCAAACTGTTTAATAAAAGCAGTAGAAATTGATATAGCCAATTTACTCTCCTTATAAAATTAATAAAAAACATTCATGAGATTGTCGAGCTTATCTTCTGTCCAGTTATCCGTATGGGCTAAACTCCAATAATTTCGGTCTACAATTTAGATATACTTAATTTTATTTAGTTTTGCAACGAGAAAATTTAATAAATTGTAGATTTTTTCTAGTTTCTGGTACTTTATCAAAAGAACAATCTAAATATTCTAGAAGTCTTATTGCTTTTTTATTACCAATCCATACATAATTATACAAATAATTGTATGGTTTATGTAATAAATTTACCCATTCTTTACTCATAAACGCTAATTTTTTTGGTTGTGTATAAGCAACATCTGTAGCTAACATCCATAACCTAGCCACACTTACACCTTCTCCTACAGTACCTCCCATTAATACTGGTTCTTTACCATAAAATAATGTAAATGTTTGAGCATCATCATGTGAAACAGAATATACTAATGCTTCATAAGGTTTATGTCCAAGAGCTAAAACTTCTTTTACATCTTGCTCTCGCATATTATCTGCTATGTATCTTGCATCACTTAATTTAGATGGTTTAACCCAAGCTAAATTATCTATAAAGTTTTTCAAATGCTTCGTTTATTTGTTTAACATAAGATTCATCTCTATGTGTAGGATGCCAATATTTAACATCTTTCATCATACTTTCTAAATCTGATCTTGTTTTTCCAAGAGTAGCATTTATTTCTCCTTCTGTAGATACAGAGGTTTGTGCCAAAGCTATTATTTTTTCCATAGCCTGTACTCCTTCTGCTGTTGTACATACATTTGCGATTACATTTCTTTCGTTCTCATTAAAGTTTTTATTTGCCCACAAACTAACAGCTTCAAGCCTTTGATTTGCATTTTCTCCTAATTTTGATATTTCTGCTTTTTCATCAAATTGTGGTTGTGATTTAATAAACAAATCAATCCCAGCATTAAAAGCATCTTGGTTTAATTTATTATCGTGACAATACTTTCTCCATCCATCCATAAGAGGTGTTTCAGTATTATACTGTTCTGGTATCTCTGGTAATGCATATTTATCTGGTGCTTCAGGAACAGCTTTCATTCTTTCTGTTTCAAGTTCTGTTTTAATTTCTGTAGTAAGTTCATCTTTTTTTCTTGAAGAAAGTTTTTCTAATTCTGCATAAGACTTACTTAAATTCTCATAATCCGGATTACCATCATTCCAAAACTTCTCTGGTAGCCATTCTGGTCTTTCTGCTACTTCTCCTACTTCGTCTTTAACTTCCTGTTCTGTATTTATTAGACTCTCTTGCTCTGACATTTTTGCCCTCCTTTATACGTTGTTCAATAATACCTACTAAAAATCTCATACCTTCTCTTTGTCTTAGTTCTTGATCAGATATATTAAATCCAGCTACACTTTCGATTGTTATACTTCTTAAATATTTTAATGTTTCAGCTCCAGCATCAGTAAGAAAACAAGACAGAACTGTAGTATTAAGTTTATCTTCATTACCTTGAGATCTCCTTACTCCATCAATACTAACCTGTAGGGGTTTCTTGTCCTTCATTACCTTGACCTTGATCCATACCTTGTTGCATTTGTTGTTGTTGTTGAACTGCTGATGTTATTTCAGCAATAGCTTGGTTCATTTGTTCTTTGCTTCTTATTAATCTAGCTGGTATACCAAATTTTTCTGCTAAAAATTTAGTAGCTTCATTATTATCTACTAATAAATTTACAAGCTGTGGTCCAAATCTAGCACCAATTAATTCTAAAAATCTGTTAAATCCTGATATATCTTGATTTGCTTGTGCTTGTGCTAATGGAGATGTAGATAAAACTTTTATTTCTCTACCATTTACTGTTGGTAAATTTATTCTTCCTTGTTTTTTTAATATATGTATTACCCTTTGTAATACTGGTGTAACCATTTCTGCTTGTAATCTGCCAAAAGAAGAACCTATCTGTCTTGATAAATCTGCCATACGTTCTGCTACTTCTGTAGCTGACATTGGTGTTCTATTTGGATCTCCAAGCATTTCATTATACAATGCTTTCTTAATATTCATACGCATATCTTTTAATACCAAATCAGCAACATCAAATCTCCCAGCTGGTGTAATTGGCTCAAGTCCTCTAGATGATGGGGAACGTGGTATTATTGTGCCTGGTAGGAGTTGTATGGTGTCCACGTTGATAATCCCATCATCTTCAATTTGATACATACCAGATATAGACATCTGTGCATTTTCAAGTATCATTTCTATAACCAAGTTACAGGTTTTAACTGCTGGTAAACTATTAAGAAGTGGACCACGACCATATACTTCACCAGCCGCTTTACTCCAACGAAATACTACATATGGATTTGATCCTTCTCCTTGAAATACTTTTTGTTCATATATATGTTGAGGATTAGTTCCAAAAATTGTGGAATCATATTGTTCTACATTAGGTGTACTATAATTTCTTGAAACACATTCTATTATATCTAAAAAAAGATCATTACCATTATCAAGTTGTCTTTCAACTTCTTGAGGTAAAATTGCTTTAGGATAAATTAATTTTATATTAGATGCTTTTATTTTTCTTTTTCTATATACAGTATCAACAGTATCATTCGGTCCTGTATCTAAACATAATCTAGATAATGGTACTGCTGTAAATCTAATAGGTCTTACTGCATCTCCTTCTTCTATTAACAATGCTCCTGTTCCTACTGCTAAATCTAAAAATGATTCGTGTACTTCTTGAGAGAAGTTACTATTTTGTAGAACTTCAAATACATAATTAGTAACTTGATCTAGCATTTCATCTGTTTCTTTTCTTTGCTCTAATGGTATTTCACTGCCAGAAACTAATTCTGCCCATCTTGCAAAGTTAGGAACAATACCAGCTTGTAGTCTTGATGCAAACTCTTGAACACCAACCACAGCAGTTTCGTCAAATATTTTATCTGTTTTTGTTTGTCCAGCAGTTGTTGTATAAAAACTTTCTCTTGCTGGCAAAGCATACTCAAAACATTCTTCAAAAGTAGGTCGCCAAAGTTCTTTTATACTTTCTGCTCTTTTATATCTAGCTAACATTGTTTCTAAGCTAGACATATCTTTTAATATAGGTTCTGGAACTAATGCTACCATATTATCCTAAATTTGTATTTTGTGTTGTATTACTTAAATATCCAGCACCACTTGATGATAATAAACTTCTTCTACCAAATCCTTGCAATAGTCTTTGTCTTCTTGCTTGCGTAGCTTGTTGTTGCATTTGTAATCCCTCTTTTCTTAAATTTTCTGATTTTTCTGCTAATGATGGATCAGGAGGTGGAGGTGGTGGTATATATGGAGCTCCTGGACTTTTAAATATATTTCCTACACACATAATTTTTTCCTTTTATAATCTAGTGCGAACATCAAAAATGTTCCACTTCTTTCTTATATTCTTTTTTGGCTCTCTTGTAAAGACATCAAATTTAGTTCGTGCTTGTATAACTTTAGCTTCTTGCTGGTTTCCTGTAATTTTTTTACCTTCACCAGCACCTAATAGTAAATATTGTAATGCATCATGTACGTGTGAATAATCATTCTTATCTGGTTTTTCTGTATATCTTTCACCAGATACTTGTAGTCTTTTATATTGATACCCACCAGCAAAACCTTTTATTAAATGTTTACAACTTTTATCTATAAGCATAGCTGGTTTTCCTTCTACTAATCTTGTAAGTGGTGCATTTACTGCTTCAAGTCTAAGACTTACATCATTAGATGGTGCTGGATATGCTTTGATACCAGCACCACGTAATATTTGAAAAGGTGTAGACTCATCTGTTTGTGCCCTGTAATCTCCAGCTGGATCTCCAATTATTTTTGCTATTGGTTTTTTACTATATTTGTTTTGTATCATTTGTCTTAATACTTCAGAAAATTTTACCATACCCATATCTCTTGCTACAATCTCATCTAAAATTAGCCAACGACCTCTTACTTGTTGTGCAAATACACAAGCTGGTGTAAGACCAAAGTCTATTCCTACATAGTATGGAACTTCTGCTGGTATGATTGGTTCTGTTGCTACATGAGTATCCATAGAAAAATCTTTGTATACAGGTTTACCATCTTCTATTGTTCCTAAACGATTCATTACATACACATCAATCCAGCTTTTTGTTTTTCCTCGTACAATAGATTCATAATAATCACTACGTAAATTTTTTGCGTTTTCTGCTTTCTCACTTACTTTATATCGTTCTACTTCTTTATCTACATTCTTTACTTCTTGCATACCTGGAGGTTGTATAAAAAATTTCCAGTTATCAGGTTTTACTAACATTATTATTTCTTCTTTTGATAAGTGGTCTGGTGGAGGAACTTCCCCACTCATTACACTCCACCAATGATCTTCATCTGGTGCATTAGTATCTGCTATTACACCATACCAAGTTGGTCCACCATCTTTCATAGAAGGGTATCTGCCTACACGCATTGTACCAGCATCTATAATTGGCTTTGCTATTTCTCTTGCTTCATTAAAAAACAAGAATGTTAGTTCTAAAGATAATAATTTTTTTACATCTTCTGGTCTATCTAGTGCCAAAAAAATGACTTCTAAATCTAAATCAGCTACTTTAATTCTATGTGTATATGGTGGTGACCAATTCATTTTACCAAACTCTTTTTCAGGAAACCAATCTAACCAAGTCTTCATTGTTGTAGTGCGTAATTGAGGATTGGTATTACGCACCACAGCAACACGACTTCTTCGTATGCCATCTGGAGATTTTTTTTGTGCTAAGGCTCTACGAAAAACTTCTATACAACAAGCTACAGATTTACCTGAACCAACTGGTCCACGTATTCCTCGAAAGAAACTATTATCTTTCATAAAAGTTTTTAGGATCTCACCATCTGGCTTGTATGTAAATTTCATACTTGGTTATTATCTACAGCATACTTAATCATTTTACCAGCAACATCTGGACCAAGTGCGTTGATAAACTTGTCAACTTCTTTATCAGTTAAGTCTGCTTGTGGATAAAATTTTAAATGTGTGTTTCTTACAATTTTTCTTAATCTTAATAAATCTTGAAAGGATAATTCTCTTATAAACATTTTTTCTCCTGTATATCTTTTCTTTTAGCATAATCATCTT
>TARA_R100000654_G_scaffold1666_1_pt1 | contig 18738 bp, 9 predicted proteins | sample TARA_R100000654 | Tara Oceans TARA_R100000654 (sample SAMEA2622473) | marine metagenome | biome: marine biome (ENVO:00000447); feature: surface water layer (ENVO:00002042); material: "saline water (ENVO:00002010), including plankton (ENVO:xxxxxxxx)" | depth 5 m
TCGGTCACATCTGCTTCAAAAACATCTTTAGTACCTGCTTCTCCTTTTTTAAATACATTACCAATTTTATTAGATAATTGAGAATTTATCCAGCCAGATAAACTATTGTTTACTTCTGGATTAAAGTTTCTAATATGAGGTATTAACTCTGTGACGGTTGCTTGTACAAAATCATCTTTACTAAAACCAGGAGGCTGTTGACTTGGTGGAGGTATTTTACTTTCAATTAAACCTTGAAGAGTATTATTACCAAATAAATCACCTATTGCTTGATCAGCTTTACCCGCATCCCATTCAGCTTTAGTAACTGTGTAATTACCAGCGTCGTCTTTAGGCCCAGCTGCATTATCTACTTTTTCCTGCTTTTTATTAGATTTTTTAACAGTGCCTAAGTCAACTTCATCAAGGTTTTCAGTATCTAATTCAACTTGTGCCGCGTCTAATGTTTGCTGCGATAAACCTTCGCCACTTAATAAATCTTTATTAAATCCTTTTAAAAAGTCTACAACTTGATCTCCGTCTTTAAAACTTTGATTCCAACCTATAGTTTCTAAAAAATTCCATGTTTGAGCAAATTTAGTTGGGTCAGTTATTTGAATACCACCAGTAGTTAAAGCGTCACTCGTAACAGCCATAACTTCTTCATAAAAAGTAGCTTCACTTATTTTACCATCTTTTAAGTCAGTTGCATAATCGTTTAATAAAGATTTAGTTGTAGCATCAACTTTAACAAAAGGATCGTTATCTAGTTTATTTTTTAAATCTATACCCATTTTAAGTAAAAGATCAGGATTTACTTTACTAGCAAACGCGTGTACTAACTCGTGGTTATCAGCAGGTATAGTACCGTCAGCTTCACTTGATGCATTGTTTATAATAATTTGTTTAGTTCCATCTGGTAAAGTAGCTATTATACCATACCCTTGGTCTTTAGCATCTAGTATTTCGCCGGCATCGTTTGTTGCTACATCTAGCTTTATACCTTGTTCTTTTAACGTTTCAAAAGCTCCAACAATGTCTTCTGTTGTGTCAAATCTAGTAATACCGACATCACCTAATTGATCAGCTACAACGTCAGCACCTTTTTGAATTCTATTAGTTAATTCAACTGGTGGAATATTAAATTCTGTAAAACTACCTGAACCATCTAATTTAGGCTTTTTGCTTTGTTTAGCATCAGCATCAATATAAGGTTTTAAGATATTATTTTTTTGTATTTCAAGCTCTAGTATTTCATTTTTAATTCTATTTATCTCAGGTTCTTTATCATTAAAGTTAGGATCAGAATTAACCTCGTCAATAGCCTTTCTTTTGTTGTTTACCTGTAATTCTATATCAGATAAATCATCAATCTCAGATCTATCCATTTCACTAAATCTGTTTAGTGTTTTATTTATTTCATTACTAGAGCTTCTGGTTAAATCTACTATTTGATCGTTTAATCTAGCTCTATTAGCATCTGACATGTTAGGATTAGCTATTAGTGTATTTTGTAATTCTAATATTTTAGACCTATTGTTAGCTATTTTAGTATTACTATCTGGCCCTTGAACCATTTGAGATATATTAGCAAATAACGCCGGTGCTTTATAAACACCACTAGCCATAAAAGCTCCACTAAAAGTAGCGTCTGGAACACCATCAAAAAGATTCACATCTTTGCCTAATATATATCTGTCAAACATGTTGCCACCTAATTCAACGAAACCTTCTGAAGCACCTTCTTTAGTTGCGTCCAAACCAAAGTATCCAATACCTTTAGCTGTTCTAGTTGCTCCTTTTGTTGTTAATAAACTAGCAACTTGTTGAGAAAAACCCTGCCTTACACTAGGACCCATAGAATTAAAAGCGGCTCTAGATCTATTTATTATACCGAGTGATATTCTTTCAGAACCAAATTCTAAAATACCATTACCTATTGCTACTCCATACATTTGAAGTGGAGAAAAAACTGGTTGACCTTTAGCTGCTTTTTCTTCATTATCTTTTTCCATTTCGCGATAACTAGAGCCAACAGCTTGACCTGTTAATATAGGTAAAGCAGCACCACCACCCATAAACATAACAGCAGTGTTAATAGACTGACTTCCAAGCATCGTTGAAAAATATCTACCCCAATCATCACCGTCTTTTAAATCAGATAAAGTTTGAGCATGAGCAATACCATTAGAAGTTTGCTCTACATAAGCATCAACTATATTATTTAAATTTCCCCTAGCTTCTGTATAAGCGTCTGATCTTAAAAACTTAGCCGCTAAAGAAGCACCAGGTGAAAAAACATTAAAAACTTTTGATGTTATAGGATTATCAGTAATACCAAAAGCATTTGGCGCGTTAACAACCATGTGTCCAAGATCAAGTATAGACTTTCCTGCGTTAACCGCGGCAATTTTAACATTTTCACCAAAAATAGCTATAGGATTAAAATTTCTTTCTAAATAATCAAGTCTTGTGCTCAAGTTTTTGTACTCAGGCTCAAGCATCATGGTGTTTAAGTCCTCTATTTTAGACTCATAAAGTCCAAATATTTTATCTCTTTTTTCAGTAAGTTTAGTTATTAAAGCCTTTCCTCTTTTTGCTTCCCCTTCAGTTTGATATTTGGCTTTAGATAAGATAATTATTTGATTATTTAAGGCTTCTATGCTAGTTTTAGCCGAATTAGCAAAATTATTAGCATCTTTTTCTTTATTATCTAAATTAAGTTTTCTTATATCTTGAATATATTTAACTGCTTTTTGCTTGTCGCCTTTTTCAACAACACTTCCGCCGGCAAGAACCGCACCTCTTGCTGGTCCAAAAAGCTGAAGCGCTCTTTTCCAGTTAAATTTACTATCTTGATCTTCTATCCAAGATTCTAGTTTGTCTTTTTCTTTCTTATCTACTAACTCAGCAGTATAAGTTTTTTTCATATTGTTTTCAATCCACTGCTGCTCTGAAATATCAGTAGGTTTGGGATCTAGTTTATCCCAAGCTTCTTTTGATTTTATTTGAGCTTGCTCCCACTCAGGATTAGGTATCATTTCACCTGTCTTAACTTTTCTTTTCTTAACATTACCCGTTTTTGAATATGGATCTACATATGGTTCTGTTTTATATTGAGGTATAACTTTCTTTGAAAACCATTTATCTACATCTTTTTGTATATCTATATTGTCATTATCAGTTAAAGAAGTTGCTTCTAAAAACTCTTTTTCTAATTCTAACATTTCTGGAGTCAAAGTATATTGTTTACCCTCCGTAATAATTAATTGACCATCAATACTACTATAAACTTCTTCACCTTCTTTTAATTGCTTTCTTGTGGAATATGACGCACTTGAGTCAAAATCTGAATGACCAAATTGAGCTGCTATACCTAAATTACCTGCACCATTTTTATCTTTATAAGTTTTCCATTTATCATCTGAAGATCCTTTAGGTTTATAATAATATATACCATTTTCATCATACTTAAAATCATAACCGTTTTTAGTTATAATTTCATTTGGTTTAGCAACAGAAGTATATTGGTCAATTTTTTTCTGTTGTTCTTCTTGTCTAAACTTATTTAATGAACCAGCGAACTCATCTGTTCCAAATCCACCTTTTTTATTAGACAAACTTGATGTTGAAGATAAACTAAAAAGTGGTTGCTGTGAAGATCCATCGTCCGATTCGGATCCTGTATTGTCTTCTGACTCCGAGCTCGGATCCTGTGTCTGGGAGTCGTTTGTCTTTACCTCAACATCTTCTACTTCTTCTTCAACTGGTTCTTCTTGAGTATTATTTTTCTTCCACTCTTGTCCTTTAGCAAAGATTTCTTCTTGAGTTAATCCTTGATCTTGTAAAGAGCTTATATAGTCTAGTAATGTCATTTAACTTAATTTGTTATCGTCCATAAATTTTTGAGCTTTAGCTTTTTTAGCTTCAGCTAAATCAAACACAGCGGCGTCTTCTTCAACTATAGGTAATTTATTTGTAATAAATTGTTTTAAATAATTTTTCATAAAATAATTTATGTAATTATTTTCAAATTGTATTTTTTTATCTTGAGATAAAGGTAAATCTCTTTCATAAGACCATGCTAAACTACCCGCATTTGCATTTTGCATCATTTGGTCATCTTCTTCTTCACTAGAACCTTTAGCTATAAAAACATTCCAGGCAGCTATAACTTCTTGTTCCTGTTGCATTAAACCTGCTACCTCAGCATTTATAAAAGGTTTAGCTTTTCTTTTAATTTTATCTAAATCAAATTTCAATATGTTTCTACCTTTACCCATGCCTATGTCTATAATTTCATAATCATAACTACCATCAGAATTTTTAAGTATAAATTCGTCAGCTATAGCAGCATTAGGCATTAAATTACCTTCTTCATCAGCAGATCCTTCTGCTAAAACGCCAACTTCAGTTAAAAGTCTTAGCATATCTTTGTTAATATCAGGCGTAGTAGCTATTAAATCAGTGTTAGCATCTAATAAAGCTTTTAATGTGTTGCTATTTATTTCTAACGGCTTTTCTAGCATTGGACCTTCAAAAACTAATTGTTGAGAACTATCTTCTAGTAAATTTAAATAAACATTATATCCTTCTGTTTTAGAAAAACCTGGTTTATTTGTCATAATGCAATTAGCAACCATAAAAGAATAATCATTATTAACATCATAATATTGGTCTTCAGTAACAGATAATTGATCAACAACAGATTTTATAAAATCTAAAGATTTTTGTGGAGCATTTTTAAGTCTCTGTAATTGTTTATATTCATAATCACAGTTTTCACTAATACATTTACCCGAATCTATAGCTGTTTTTAATTTAGCATAAAATTTTCCAGTTCCTTTATAAGCGTTATCTAGTATACCAAAAGAAGTGTCTATGTTAGCGGCAACGTAATTTTTATTATATGCGAGTGCATTACTCTGATTAGTTTGTTTAATCGTAAGATTGTATGTAATGTTTTTATTCTCCATTTTATTATAATTTACCTCCTAAGCCTCCTACTATTCCAGCTACAGATCCAATAGCTCCAGTTATTGCGCTAGTTTGATCTCTTCTTGCTTGAGCTTCTTGACCTCTTAAAGCTGCTATTTGATTAGAAACTCTATCTAATTGAGTTGTTTCTCTAATTTCTCTTTGCTGAAACTGGAACAAGTCTCCTTGTACATCTGCTTGCTGTATTCTTTGTGCTTCTGACATTTGCTGACTTTGAAGTCTTTGCTCCCCAGCCGCTCTCTGCTGCTCGTTATTAACCTCTTGTCTTTCTATATCCGCAGCAATACCTTTTTTAGCTTGTAAAGCAGCTTGCGCAAGCGCGGTTGCCCCACCAGCTGAAGCACCAGTAGCTCTTAATGTATCTAAAGTATTAGCTAAAGCTTGATCAGTTTGTTCCATTTTAATTTCAGTAGCTTGTGTTGCTACACTTAAATTAGCGAAAGGATTAGATAACATATTGCTAAGATCAGTAACACCAGCGTATGGATTTATTATTTCTTGACGGTTATCTTCAAGCTGCTTTAATTTTTTTTCTAAAAGCCTAGCTTGTCTAGCTTTTCTACGAGCTGCTTTTCGAGCTTTACTAGCTCCAAAAATACCTGCACCGATATTTATTGCTGCGCCAATCCCGGCTGCTACTACACTCATATTATTAATTATTTAGTTTTAATTGTTTTTTCATATTTTCAACACTAATATCTGGATCATTAAAATCCTTTGCTATTACATCCTCTAAAACATCTTCTGGTATTTTTTTATCTGTTGCGTGAACAGTTATCCAAACAGTGTCTTCATGCATGTAAATTAATCTTTTTGTTCCTGGTTTAGTTATGCCATTATAAGGCGCTTTTATTCTTTTTATACCTTCTTCTGTTAAAACAGATATATCACCTTTTTGTACAAAATAAGGGTGTTCTATTTTGTGTATACCAGTAGAGACTATTTGACCCTTAGGCATAAATATTTCTCTAATATATAATCCATCAGCAAAAGTATGTTTTAACGGATTTATTGTGTTAACAATTTTGTTTCTACCAGCTTCTTTAGGGTCGCCATAAGATCCTGGTAAATTTAAAAGTTGTTCTTCAAAATCTATTATTAGCTCTCTAAAACGTTCTATATGTTCTAGCTGCTCTAATGTATACTCTTGTTTTATTAAGGAGTTGCTCATTTAATTTAATTTAATAACCGTTGTCCATCACAAAATCTGATGAAACTAAAAATAATTGTTTTTCTCCTCCAACATCTGTTACATCATCTGTAGAGAAAGTGGCAGTTGTATAATAACCTTTTAAACCACTCATTGAGTCTCCAAATATAATCTCCCCAGCTCTAGGTACACTATTGTTTACAACGTTAGAAACATAATAATTTTCTTTTCTAGAAAAACCTATTCTTTGTTTATCATATGGTGGGTATTCTGTGCCAAATGTACTTAAATAATTAGCTCTACTAGTAACACTAGAAAAGCTTATAGTTGCATTTAAAACAAAAGGAACAGCATTGTTTACAGATATAACTCTTATACCTTCAAAAGTTACAGTCGAACCTATATTTACTTGTATGTCTTGGCTTGCAACTAAAACACCTGTTAAAGCGTTATAAGATACAACTGTTGTGCCTGTTTCTATACCAGAACCTGATATTACAACACCAGCAGGTATAACATAAGAAGCATTTGTTAATGTAACAGTGTTACCTACAGATTGAATACTTGCAAAACCTATAACTTCTACTTGATTAGTTACTGTCGTGTTTGCTGGAACAGTTATAGCGGCACTGTCAACAGAAGATCCAATTGGTATATCAATATTAGAATATATAGTTACACTTGTTCCTGTCACTGTTTGTGCACATGCTGCATTTGATCCTGTTTGTATATATTCTCCTCCATAATAACTTCTAATTATACTTGATTGGTCAATATTTGATACAGTTATTACATTTGGTTGGTAATCTCTTCCGGTTGAATCAGAAAATAAAGACTTAAGCATCCACCCATTACTACCTTCGTAACCTATAGTTTTAAATGTTTTAGAATTATCTGGTGCAGGATTGAATACAACTGTTACTTCGCTTGGTGTTTCTACACTATAAAAACTACCTCTATTTACAGATGTAGAATAATGCTGGTATACACCTCCGTCTTTAACTGTATACAATTTGTTTTTTAAACTAAAAACTTGCTCTGGTGTATAACTGAAAAAGCTAACCCAACCCTGTGCTTGCTCGTCGTATGAAACAGTTGAAAACCCTTTTTTAGTAGCGCTTGAATCTATAGGTACTTGTGTTGAAACAACATATTGATCGTTGTGTATATCATAACCACCAATAACCAAGCCTTTATTACCTATAACGTCTAATTCATCTCTAAAATAATCTCTCATACCCAATGCAGATATTTCAGATATATTACCTCCACTAAGTCTTAATATAGCGTTATTATTTTTATCAGAAAAATATTTATTATAACCATAAACAGCAAAACTTTCAGGATTTTTGCTTATACCGTATTCACCACCAAAAGGCTGTATTGTTCCTATAACTAAATTACTAGATGTAACAGCGCCACCACCTTCAGCGCTATATATAGCATCTTTATCTATTAGAGCTCTACTAACTTTGTTTTCTTGAAAAATTATTAAATTGGTATCTTCTGCGTAAAGTTTTTGTATAGATGCATTTGCAGGATCAGCTGTTTTTGTTATATCTTCACCAACTGAGAATACATTAGTTTGATTTATACCTGTTCTTGAGTTAAATATACCTGAATATATTAAAGAACTTAATCTATAAGCACCGCTGTTGTTTTCATCAACTATATAAGCTTTTACACCAAAATCAACAGTAGTATTATTGTAACCACCTCTAATTCTAGATTCTTCAATATTCCAATTGTTATCACCTGTTATACCCGTAACTACAGGATAACCACCTCTATCATTAGGTATACCGAAAGAACCGTTCCAAATAGGTTCTTCGTCATTATTTGTCTTTTTAAGAATAAAAGTGTTAAAGTATTTAACTTCTACTGATGCAGCCATATTTAATTATTACTTATTTTTTATATAAATTACGCCTACTCTTGATATGAAAACGCATAATTAGTTGGTGATGGTTCTATAGGAACAGTAGTACCATCTCCAGCTTCTAAAGTCCAAGTAAATGAATCTGGGCCACCTGATACAAAACAACCACTTCCACATAAACCATCTTCAGGATTACCACCACTGTTAGCGAGGTCACTTAGTAAACCATATTGAACGTACTCACCTGGATTCAATGTGTCTCCAAGATTTAATTGTGGACCTCTCCATCCGCAATTAGTAGCAGAAGGACCCGATTCTGCTCCGCTAATAACTATATTGTTTGCTGAGCTATTAGATATTAAATGACTCCAGCTTGGAAATTGACCCGCGCCATTAGAGTTTACTATGTATGCATAATAACCATTAGAACCATCGCCGCCAACAAACATGCCTCCCGGTCTAGACATTAACAACGTTATAACTTTGAATGAATCAGTAACACCGGTATTACCACCTGGTGTACAGTTGCTAGTATAGTGAACATCTAGTCTCCATTGCTGAACTTTACTAATATTTATACCCATGTTTACTAAAACAGAACAGTCAACAAAGTCAGTAGGATCAGAAACTCTATAATCTATTGTGTAAACATCAGTAGCTACATTTGGAGTTTCATAGTCTTGATTTATTAAAGGGATAGTTGCTTGTCTAGCTAGATTAAAGCTTTGATTAGCTTGATCTAAAGCAAAGTGATTTACCACGTTGCCAAGACTATCTCTTTGATCTGTTATTTCAAAAGTTAAATCTTTATAAGAATTACTATTACCAGAAGCCAATCTATTGTTTCTCCAGCCAGCTCCATTTACAGCTTTTAATAAACCTAAATCTCTTATTTCTGTAGGCTGTAATCCTTGGTTTTCACCAACAGCTAAAAACAAAGGATAAATAGTAGGAATAGGACAGTTATCCCAAAGAACAGAGTCTAAAACTTCTAGAAGCGTACCATTTGTAACAGTAGAGCTATTATTGACTTCTAAAGTAGCTGGAGGTCTTAATTGTATTCCACCACCATTACCAGATTGAAAACTAATCGCTTGATTCCACGTACATTGTATATTACCACTACCAAGTGTTGTTTTAGATACTAGATACGTACCAGGAGGTGTGTAGAAAGGTCCTGTTGGAGATTGATACTGAAATAAAACTGAAACAAGTTCATGGCCGACAACTAGAAGTGAGTTTTCCCAAGAATAATGCTCTGATGTTGTTGATTGATAAACTGTGTTCACTAAAGGTAAAGATTGACTAGACGCACCAGGAGGGCTAAAAGTAGTTCCTGTGGCTACGGTGTTTAGAGGAATACCAACTCCTTCTACAATATCACCGCCAGCTATAGTGTCAGATGTATCACTAGCGTCGTAAACTTTTATAATAGTTGTAGTTTCTGGTATTAAAACTTTCATTGAAGCTCCAATTCCAGTTGGAATATGAGGAGCTACATTTCCTAATGTAGATGTAAAGCTTTGGTTAAAAGGCAAACCATTTACAACTGCAGAAAAAGTAAAAGTAAATGTTCTTAGCAAAGGATCTGTACCAAACCAAACAGAGTTAGTTTGTGTTAAAGTATGACCACCTATGAATCCAGTATCTATAGTTACGTTAAATTGATTCGTGTTAGTACCTGTTTCTGTAAAAGCAAAACAAGGTCCTTGATCATAAGCAATTTGCACATTGGTGCCATAACCATCTACAACGCTATCTAAAGATAAAACTTCATCTATTTCTGAGTTTGGTATTTGTACGTCAAAGTTATCTACTAGATATATAGGTCCAGTTAATATACTTGGTTTAGTTCCTCCAAAATCAAAAGTTAAACTTTCTAAAAAAGGAGAATCATTCCATTGATTTAATCCTGCAGCTCCTAATCCACCAGTATTTTCATTTAAAACAATATCATTTATACTTTTAACTAGTCCAGCAGTAGAGGTTTCCCAGAATATATCTAATAAACTTTCAACTGGTTCTGTTTCATATACAGCTAAATATTGTATACCAGGTGTTGCAGCACTATATATATTAACTAAATCACCTACTGAGGCATCAACAGCTTCACTTACTACTACTTGAGCAGGTGTTGTAAAGTTAAGAGTGTCAGTAGCTCCAATGTTAACAGTGTTATTAAGTTCTAAAATAACGTTAGGAGCAGCAGTTGTTGCGTCTTTATTTAACACTATTGTGCCCGCGGGTATCGTAGGTGTACCAGAAGCAGTTGTTACCATCATTCCCACGGTAATGGGAGTTGTAAACGGAGGTGCTACTGTTATGCTTGTGCCTGTGTAAGCACCCGCCATTACTACACCTGCAGGACCAGCAGTAGTTCCAGTAAAACTAACTAAAGTTAAATCACTTGGAAAACCTGGACCTTGCACTGTATCTCCTGGTAGTATAGTACCAGTTGTTCCGCTAACATTATTTAATCTTATAGTACTTGATGTTCCAGATATAGACACTGTTCCACTTACTGCTGAAAAATTAACATTAGACAGTTGACCTATTTTATTAGCTGTATTTATTCTTGCTATATAAGGATTTGAATCTAATGAATAAAATTGAGGAAAAAAGTTAGGTTGAGGTGGAGCTTGTGGATCGTAATCAAATAAATCTCTTACAGTTGAAACTGTTGAAGCAAAATCAGAAGTTCTACCTGGATAATACTGTTCATTGCTTAAACCTAAATTCGTAGATCCTACAGATACACTTGTTGCAGAATTTTGAACTCTTCCATACAGTCTTACAGATGCTCTAAATTGATCTTGTTGTGGGCCAACTTCAACTAAATCTCTTGGTACTTTATTTATATTATCACTAATTAAAACAGTATGTGAAGTTTCACCAACTTCTAATGATTGGTCGCTAGGATAGGATGCCATTATACCAGGAAGATATACATTGTAATAATCTTGCTCTGTTTGTTTTACAACTATTTTAAAACTATACCAACCTAATGGATTATAATCTGCACTCGTAGGATCACCGTTATAAACACCAGGTAAAGCTAATTGAGCGTCTTTTTGCTCGCCTATAACATTGTTAAATAAAACTTTTATAGAGTTTCCAGGCCAACTATCATTATCTATGTTTTCATTATTATAAGGAGAGTAAGCGGTATCACCTTTAAAACTCGCTCCATTTGGAAGTGTTATGCTTGTTTTATTGTTTGATAAAATAGTACCTGATTGTCTACCGTATCTATCCGATAACACTACTCCAATTTGATAATTTCTATTTGTTTTTACACTAGAGTTCGGATATTCTATTTTACTAGTTGTTTTTTGTATATCACTACCAGGAACTAATAAAACTATTTGTAAATTAGCTATTACAGCCGTTGTTGGTGTGTCTATTTCAATAGTAGTAGCATTTATACTTGTAACTAAAGTACCTTCTGGAACTCCGTCACATATAACTACCATACCTACAGAAATTACATCTTTTATGTTAATTAATTCTATTTGTGTAGATCCAATTGGAATAGGTCCCACGGCATCGCCCTGTGCTTCTAATGTGTTAAATTCTGATTTAGTTGTAATAGCTGTTTGATAATCTATAAAATCAGGAGCAGTGTGTTTATTTAAAAAATTACCATATATAACTCTGTTGCCAGAAACTTCTTGAGCTAAAGCTCTTACAGGTATTTTGTCATAAACTCTTATTAAATCTTTTTCAGGTAATGTTTTAAAAGGTTTTTGAGACTGGTAGTCATATGTAAAATACTCAGGTTCACCTATAGTTAACTCTACATTAGCAGCTAAAGAAACAGGTGAACTTAAAGTTATTTCACCAGATGTACTAGGATTAATATTTGGATTATCAGGTTGGTAAGCAGTTACTGTTATATTTGTAGTTATGCCAAAACCAGTTACATAACTACCTACGTTTATACCTCCTTTTACATTATCTACTAAAACAGTATTACTAGACGTGGTAGTTGTTCTTACGGTACAATTAGCTGATTGATTAAAAATTTCCTGCTCTTCTATTGTATCAACAACTTTAACAGTTGTTTGATCAGATTCTCTATATAGTATATCAATAGATTCTAAAAGCAATTTATCTTTTAATTCATAGTTTTTAAAAGGTAATGGTATTCTTAGTTGTATTTTATCTACTTTATTTTCTACAAAAGAAACTATAGTACTTCTATAAGACTCTGCTTGATCGTCTAACTCAGGCATTCCTCTAGCGTCATCTTTAACATACATAAAATACCCATCTTGTCTAGGTATAAATGTAGATTGTGTGAATGTAGAGAATAAAGAATATTCATCATCTACAAATTTAAATCTATATGCAAATCTTACAAACTTATCTTCTAAATAAGTGTCATCACCTGCAAAATCTTTTTCGTAATATTTATTATAATTAAAAATTATTTCTGTATCTACTGCTAGTGTTGTAGGTATAGTTGCGCCTAATATATTAACAGTCCATAGAGCTGGACTCGCACCAACAGGAGGAGAATAAACAACAGTATCAACATATGCTGAAGGTATTGGTACTATATTTCCTAAAGCATCTATGTATGATACGTTAGCACCATCATCATAAGGATTAGGTGTTTGAGCTTGAGCTATATATCCTTTTAAATTTTTAACTACAAAGCTAGCTGCTCCTGATAAGGCTTGGGTATTTAGTTTTGAACTACCACCGTTAGGATAAAACTTACTAGTGACATCCTTCATAGTTGTCTCGTATTGAGTTGTAGGGGCTGTAGATTCTTTACTTTCAGCATATAACTCTATGGCGCTATAAGGATTGTATTTGGCAACAGATATTTGATCTTCTGTAGTATAATAAGTTGGAATTGCAAGTTTAGTTGGATTAGCTAAATCTATATTTATTTTTCTAGGTTGGTTTCTATTATCTGTCCAAAATAATAAATTTTCAACTATATTAATACCGTATATAAGATGTGTTTTTGAAAAATTTAAAAAAGCGCCTTTAACCAGTGTTGTTAATACACCAGAACTGCTACATTTTAATATAAAATTTTCAGCGCTTGAACTATACTCGAGTTGGGTTGGATTTTCATCTAAATAATTTGTAAAAAATAAATACATATTACCATTAGAATTATTTTCTACATGTCCTATGCAATACAAACCACTAACACCTGTGTGTACAGCTACGTCAGCTATTAAATTATTACCTAATACGTTTTCTAAAGAACCTACATTTTCACCTTCGGATTTACTAACTTGTACATTTAAAGCGTTTCTGTATTCATTGTTAGCAATAATACGAGCATCCAAGTCTTTATTCATCTTGGATTTTATAAAAGTATTTTTAACTTTTGCCATTAAATTTTAGTGTTTTATCCATTTAGATTTACCTCGCATAACTTGAACTATTTCGTCTAATTTAATGTTAGATAATCTTATTTTAGCATTTCTAAGAGCTGCTCTTCTATCTTTTTTAAATCTAGCAATAACACTTTCAGATACATTAGCTCTTCCAGATAATAAATTATATGAAATACTCGTATACATTGCTTCTTCAGCTAGTTTAGGAACTCTTGTATCTAAATCATATGCAAGTCCATCTGATATGTAATCTACAACAATTAATTTATCTCTTAAATTACTTGAAAAAGTAAACAAACCATCTCTTTCATTTATTCCAAACCAACCGTTAACTTGTGATGTTTGTGGTTCTAAACCATATAATCTTCCCCAATCCCAAGGACCAGAACCATACCAGCCTTCTGCATATAATCCATATGCAAAATTATCATATAATTGATTAAAAGCTTGATTATTTATTATTCTATCGTCAGCTTTTCTCCATCTTTCTACTGTTTGAGAAGTACCTTCTAAATTTTCTCCAAAATTATCTTGAGTTGGAACACCCTGGTCATCTTGTATTAAATTATAATAAGGATTAGTAGTTAAGTTATTATTAGGATATAAAGGTCTTTTTACACCCAAAGAATCTATGTAACAAAAAGAAACATAGTTAACATAATCTTGTGGTATTGGAAGAGATAGGCTAGAAGGTATAGTTAATTCTTGTGATTTTATACTTTTTAAAGTATCATAACTAAATTCTTGTAAAGATCTTTTAGCAAAAAAAACTACATCAGATTTTTTAGCAGACTGAATTATTTTTCCATCGCCAACATAACCTACCATGTAATTATCTACTATATCAGATAATTTTATATATTGATAAGATCCGTAATTTTCTTCAACAGCATTACCTATAGCTTTTTCGGCTGGAGTATTTGCGTATTTACCACCATCTAGTTTTTTAAGTTGTACAACAATGTATAAGTCATTAGCTGGATTAGCTGCAAATGTTATAGAGTTGTTAACTACAGAGTATTCTAAGACATACTCGCTCCAACTACCTGGATTAGGTAAACCAGTTGTGCTAGTATATATTTTAAAATTATTTAAAGCATAGTTTGTATTAGAAGGATTCCAATCACCAAAAACTAAATCTGTATCAAAAGTAGTTTTTATAGTTAAAGGATTTCCAGTACCTCTAAAGCCTTGTACGCCTTGATAATATTGTTGATTTGTTTCAGTTACTAATGCCATTTATTGTTAAGATTTTTCATTTATAGATACTTGTTGTGCTTCTTGTGTAGCTGCTTGAACTATCTCAGGATCTTTTATTATAACCCCAGCATATTTTAAAATACCTATTATTAAATTAGTTTGTTCTGATATATCTAGTTCAAAGTCTATAGACGTAGAAGGACTATATACGTATTGCCCCATAGCTCCAGGAGTAAATCCCCATGTAGGATTACTAGGAGTAAAAATACAGTTTATTGTTAGTTTATCTGGCTTAGGATTAACTTTTACTAATAAAATTGATTGTGAAAATGGAGATATGTTTGTTGTTGATTGAGTTGTGATCGCTATAGGATATTGAATCGTAGGAGCTGTAAGCTTAGATTTAGTTATTTTAGTATAATCACTTCTACTAGTTAATTGAGTTATAGATTCGTATGTAGGATTTGTAGTGTTATATGTAGATATGATTTCACCTAATTTAAATATAGAATTTAAACTATTAAAATACCAACCGTTATTAGTAGTGTCATATGTGAATTCTGCATCTCTTTCAAAAGGATAAAGCTTGTAAGCAGTGTCTTTAAACATGTTAAAAAACTCTGTATCATTTTGAGTGTTGTTTTGATTTTGACGGTTTAATTGATTGCCATCAGGAAAATACGATTCAAAAATTTCATTTTGAACCTGTACAGCTAAACTATTAAACTCGCTTGGAGTAATATAACCTCTTTGCTCTTTGTTTAATATGTACAAGACTGTTGTATATACTGTATTTACATTTACCATTATTTTAATTTTTAATATACTAAAAAGGCGGACGAATCCGCCTTATATTAGTATCACTTGTTTTTATAGTTTTTTATCTATAGATTTATAGATCTCAACTCCTTCATCTGTTTTCAAGAAAGCAGCAAAGGCTGAATATGGATTTTCATCAAAAGGCACATTCATTAGTTTTCTATCATTTGATCCCCAAGTAAATGTTCTTTGATCTTGAGATAACTTTATTATCCCGGCCTCAGCGGCTTTAATACCAAAGTTTCTTAGTTGAACATTATCATCTTTAGCTAGAGCTATAAAAGTTTTAGGATTTTGTTTTGCAAACAACAATATATCTCTTTTTAATTCTTTAGAGCTCATGTTGTTTACTGCAGAACCTTTTTCAACTCTCATTATAGCTTCTGCTTGATCAATATCCATAGATCTAGCGGCTGTCATAGCGTCTATTTCAAGATTTATTAAATCTAAATCGTCTTCTGCTTCAGCTACAGCGCTAAATTCTTCATACACTCTTCCTTTTAATGGGTGGTATAATGAAAGTAATTTTTGAAGCGCAATATCTCCTTTACCTACTTTCAGTGTTCCATCTCTAAACATAATATGCCCCATAGTACACTCGCCTTTTTGCTCATCAACAAATGGGCTTGATTGATTAGTTGCATATTTTAGTTCTCTTTGTTTTTTCATTTCTGGATCAAAATAAAGCAATGCATGCTTTTTAGTGTGTTTTCCAGGTATTGTTAATGTTAATGGATTTTTATTACCTTTTAAGTAATAAACTCTATCCTTAACTTCCCACGCTTCTTTTGCGGGTTTTGTTGGTGTTTTTGTAACCACTTCCTGAGGTGCAACCTCAACAGTTTCTACTGCTTTAGCTTTTTTAGCCATAATATAATAAAATTAAATAGTTAATAAAAAAACCCTAGGGTCACGCTCACTTTGTGACCCTAAGATTTAATTTAGGTATTAGATACCTTTAAATAATACAAAGTTATTAGCAGCTTGAGTTACTAAACATCTTTCAGATAGGAAGTTAATTTCCATAGCATCAAGAGTTGAAGTAAATGCACCACCAGCAGAACCAGTCAACCAAGACTTCATACGTCTGTCATCTCCTTGAGATGCTCTATAACGCACGTGTAAGAATGGTCGTCTAATGTTTGTACCTAAAATTTGGTCATAAACAGTAGAAGTTCCAGCAGGTACTAATACACCTTCAATTGAGTTAATACCTACAATACCACCTCTTGTAGAAGCATCATTTAAGTATTTCCAATCAGTTTTATAAAAGTCATAAGATCCTCTTCTAAATCCAGAGAAACCTAAGTTAAGAGCCATTTCTTCTGAGTTTTCAAATAAACCAAAAGCAGTACCACCAGCGAAACCACCAGAAATACCAGCTAGCATATCATCAAAATCAAGAGCGGTTTGTCTTTGTAAGAAAAGCATGTTTTCTTCAATAGCTCCTTGAGTGTCTAAGTTTTTAAGAATTTCATCAAACTCATCAATTCCAGCAGCAGCAGTAAATCCTACTTCTACATTACCTCTATTTTCAATAGCAGCAAACAAACCTTCAGATCCTGGTAAAGCAGCAGCAGCTGTTCCTGCAACAGCAAGAGCATTTGCGTTTAATTCAGATTCTACCATAGACATTTCTAAGTAATCTTCAAAACGTAGTCTTGTTTCAGACTCAGCTTTTAAGTACCATAAATATCCAGATGTTCCATCTTCAGTTGCAACTTCTACCCAACCGATTTGAGCCATATCAGATCCGTTAATAACATACTGATCTCTCAATATAATAGGTGAGTTAGAAAATTGTGTAAAAGCAGGTGTTATAGATACTCTATCCGCTTGCGCGTTTGCAAGAGTACCACCTACCATAGATGATCCTTTTACATAAGCAGAACCGTAAACAAATACTTTAATTCCAGCAGCAGCTAATCCTTGTGCAGCAAAAGTTGCGTTAGCAAATGGCTGTGCAACAAAACTACCACCCGCGCCTGGAGTTGTAGCAGTTACAATACCTTTAGCTTCAGCTCCTGAAACTGGGTCCATAAGAACTACAGTATCATTTATAGACACTACAGTTGAAACACCAGCAACAGTAGGAGTTACAGTAGCAGCGTTGTTTGCACCTGTAGCAACTACAGTACAAGCATCATATGCAATATGTAATCTATTTTGTTCAGACCAAATAACTTGATCAGATGTCATTGGCATTTCAGCGCCAACCATTCTTAAGAAGCCTGATAACGTTCTGTTTCCATAACGCTCTACTTCTTGTTCGTAAATTTCTGGTAAATATTGTTGCGCAAAATTTCCTCCAGCACCACCATCAAATGTTAGATAGTTGTTAGCTAAAGTTTGTTGTAATTGCGAAGGTACAATACTACCAAATTGTGGAGATAAACTCATAATTTGTTAATTTTAATTAGTTAAACCTTTTCGTTTTAATTTTTAATTTTGAAGAATCTGCACCAGAAATAGCTTTAACTTTCATTCCACCAATAAACACATCACCTTGAGATTTTCTACCTTCAGTATCTACTAGGTTTTTTGATTTGTTTACGACGTCTTTTACAGCATCAGCTTTTCCTTGCTCATAAAAATGAGCTGCAATTCTATCTACGTTTTCAGCAGCATAAATAGCCTTATGATAACCTGCGTGATCATTAATATTACCGTCATTGTCAAGGAACTTCCCTACAAGGTTATTAATGTTTGATTGGTTTTCAGCAACTTTATCACGATTAACAATATTATACTTAAATTTTTTATCCCCCACATTAATATCAAAACCTTTGAAATCGTTATTGAATAATTCTTTAGTTTTTTGTTTAAATAATTCGTGTTGTTTTTCAGCTACTTCTTGTTGCTTGTTATAGCGATTGAAAAAATCCATTGCTTTTTGTTGATCTTGAGTTACGCCGGGTCTCAACTTGATTTCCTCGTAATATTTAATCTTAAGATCTTCTAAATAGTTTTTGGCTTTTGCAACCTCTTCTTTTTTAGCGAGTTTTTTTCTTTTGACTTCTCGCTCTTCGTCAATATCGGTATCATAATCGAATTTTTCTTCCATTATGAAATTAATTTCTTCTAAATCTAAGTGTGGTTTAGATTTTTTATAATACTCTTTCAACAATATAGTTTCATCTACGTTTGTATAGTCAGCATTTAATCTAGTATAATCTTCTATAGTACCACCAGTTTCTTCCATGAAGTTTACAAGTTTTTCAATGTTTTCAGGTAATGGTTTACCTAAAACTTTTTCATCTCTTATAGCTTCTTTAACTTCAGCTTCAACTTTTTTAACTTCTTCTTCTGTTACTTCTTGGATCGGAGAAAACCCTTCAGTAGTCTCGTTG
>TARA_R100000654_G_scaffold20516_2_pt1 | contig 18669 bp, 29 predicted proteins | sample TARA_R100000654 | Tara Oceans TARA_R100000654 (sample SAMEA2622473) | marine metagenome | biome: marine biome (ENVO:00000447); feature: surface water layer (ENVO:00002042); material: "saline water (ENVO:00002010), including plankton (ENVO:xxxxxxxx)" | depth 5 m
CACGAAGAGCAGTCATTCAAGGTTTCCGAGGTGTCGGCAAGAGTTGGATTTGTTCTGCTTATGTAGTTCACCAACTACTTGTAGACCCCTCAAAAAATATTCTTGTCTGTTCCGCAAGTAAAACCAGAGCAGACGACTTTAGCACCTTTACGCTTCGGTTAATTCACGAGATGCCTATGCTATCTCATCTTATACCGAGCGATAAACAAAGGTTCTCAAAGATATCTTTTGATGTTGGTCCTGCTCCCGCAGCGCATGCCCCGAGTGTAAAGTCACTGGGTATCACCTCCCAACTGACGGGCAGTAGGGCTGACATCATTGTTGCGGATGACGTAGAAGTTCCCAACAACTCCGCTACGCAAGGGATGAGGGATAAGCTTGCCGAACAGGTCAAGGAATTTGAATCAATCCTAAAACCTGATAAGGAAAGCAAGATTGTATTCCTCGGTACGCCCCAGTGCGAGGATTCACTGTATAACAAATTGATCGAACGTGATTATACAGCTTGCATCTGGCCGTGCAAATACATAGCACCTAAAAAGAACGAAAAGACGTACTATGGGAGTGTAAGTCCTCTTTGCGTAGCGGAAGATAAAAAAGGTAAATCTACAGAACCCACGAGGTTCAGCGAGATAGATCTAGCAGAACGAGAGATCAGTTATGGTAAAGCAGGGTTCGCCATGCAGTTCATGTTGGACTCTCGGTTGTCCGATGTTGATAGGTTTCCTCTCAAGATTAACGACCTCATTGTTATGGACATAGATAACGAGGTAGCTCCCGAGAAAGTTGTATGGGCGCAGAGTCCCGAGCTTGTCTGGGGTGGTGATGTTCCCAACGTGGGATTCACGGGAGATCGCTTTTATCGCCCGATGAAACAAGTAGGTGGCATGGTGGAGTTCTCAGGCTCGGTAATGTCTATTGACCCCTCGGGAAGAGGACGAGATGAAACCTCTTGGGCAGTTGTAAAGATGCTTAATGGTTATCTCTACGTACCCGATGCAGGAGGAATGCAGGGAGGTTACGGTGACGAGGTATTGAAGAAGTTAGCACTAAAAGCAAAGACACATAAAGTTAACTACATAATTGTCGAGAGTAACTTCGGTGACGGTATGTTCTCGGAACTCTTCAAGCCCTTTCTTAATAAGGTACACCCATGTTCTGTCGAGGAAGTTCGGCACAGCATACAGAAGGAGAAGAGAATTATAGACACCCTCGAACCCGTAATGAGTCAACACAAACTCGTTATATCACCCGATGTTATTCGGGAAGATTTCAATTCAGCCCAGAACTACCCGCTAGAATCCCAACTACGCTATCAACTTATCTATCAACTCTCGAGACTTACTCGGGATAGAGGAGCGATAACCCATGATGACAGGTTGGACGCCCTAGCAATCGCAGTAGCTTACTGGACGGAACAAATGGCACAAGATGCAGAGAATAAGATAAAGAGTCGTAAGGAAGAACAGCTAGATGAAGAACTAAGAAAACTAGCAGATACCTATTACGGCAATAAGAGCCACCACAGGAATAGCCCTAATTGGCTCTAGAATAGCCCTAGGATTGCTCGGGAGATTACTCGGGTGACCTAATATCAATTTAAACATTCAAACAATTTCTAAGGACATATATGAAGCAAATAAAAGAGGGGCTGTTTGAAGCCCAAGAATCTATCAGTAAAGCCATAGAAGCTCTTACAGAACTCGAGAAGCTAGGGGAACGACCTAAATCAATACCCTTCCCTACAAACAGTATACCTCGGGAGAAGCTTAACGTGGCTATCTGTGTAGGACATAGCAGACAAGGAGATACTGGTGCTGTAAGCTGCGGAGGAATAAATGAGTGGACCTATAACAAAAAGGTCGCGGAATATCTTAAAAGTGACCTCCAAGAATATGGCATCAGTTCATTTGTTGTAGATAATTACGGGGGAACTTACGGCTCCTACACGTCCGCTATGAAATGGCTCGCTAAACATTTGAAGGAACAAGAAGCTTCTATAGCTGTTGAATTGCACTTTAATGCTGCCGACAATTCCAAAGCCGAAGGGATGGAAATGCTCTACTGGCACACTTCAAGGATAGGTTTAAGCATCGCTGAATACATCCTTAAAAGCTGCCAACGCTTCTTCCCCCTAACAAAAAACCGAGGAACCAAAGCAATCAAATCGGGAGACCGCGGGGGACTTATGCTAAAAACACCCTCACAACCCTGTTGCATCCTAGAACCCTTCTTTGGTTCTAATTGGCAGGACTGGATAACTTTTGCAGATCAAGAAGGAACCCTCAGTCAAGCTATAGCACTCGGGATAAAAGAATGGAGCGATGAACATGTCTTATAATCCTCGGCAGATCACAATAGGTGGTCATAAATACAAGATTGCTTACAAGAAAAACCTAGAGGATTTCGGGAACTTAGATATCGATAAGAAACTTATAACCATCCGAGGAACCCTTAGTGATAACGAGAAGCTTGAAACAATACTTCACGAAGCCTTCCACGCTTGTCTAGCCCTATCGGGACTTAGCTACCTTATCGATGACGAGAACAAAGAGGAAGCACTCGTGAGAGCTTTCGATAGCCTTCTGCTTCCCGTTATAAAACGAGAAGTAAAAAAGCCTTGTTTTAAAGGACGAGGGAAAAATTGACTTATAAGTAAACAAATGGGGGGTAGGGGGGCTCTCTCTTACTTAGTGTTAATTAGAGGGTCTATGTAATAGAGGGATAATTAGGATTTAAGTCTAAATTAATAACGTTAATAGAGGGAGATTGCCCGAGAGCTATCGGGAGAACTTATAGTAGTGAGCAGTAAAGTTAAAGTAATTTAAAGATACTCCTAGGGAGAGACTAGATTACATGTTAAATGTGGTGTTTTAAAGGGAGCTATCGGGGAACTCCCGAGTATCTTAGCGGTATAATTGAAGAATATATACCCAATATATCTCTGTTGTTCCTCGGTTTTGGTGAGAAAATCTGAAGGGGTTCACGTATATATGACGAATCTCTACTTTCCCCATAGGGATAGGCGGGTATGCAATTTTTAAGTGTCGATTGTCTGTATTTTGTCAACATGCCCCCTCCTTTTTTTTATATAGCCTAAGGAATACAACAAAAAGCAACAGAACATAAGTCTAGTGGCATCTAATAAGACACCTCGAAAGCTTCTAAGTCTTTTGGGTCGTTGTATTGCATTTGTAAATACACGTATTTTTTTATTAATCGGTGTTTTTGCATCTTGTTAAATATTTATTATATTTTTATTTGACACTTAAAGAACCTTGTGTATTTTAGTGACCTCGCGACAATCCGCGACAATATAAAAACATCTAAATAAAAACTAACTTAATCATGAAAACTACTACATTTAATTATTTAATTCGTCGCAATAGTGACGGCAAGTTCTGGAAACCTACTCGAGGAAGCTGGAAACATTACGGCGAAGAAAATTGGACCGAAGAAAAACGGGGATGGATGGAAGGAGCTTTAAGTTTTACCATTAAGGGAGCTTATGAGAAAAAAAGGGAGCTTTTACATCTTGGATATTTTAAAGGATCAGAAATTGCAATAGTTGATAAATCAGTCTTTTAAAACTTTCTTAAAATATTATTTGCAATACTTTTAAAACTATACAATAGATACTTTATGAATACAAATACACCTAATAAAACAAGACAAGCTATTGAAGCTATTGATGTACTTAATCAAATTAATCATATTAAGAACAATTTATCTTCTATAGAAAAACACAGGGCAACCGATAACACCCACAAAACCGCAACAGATCAAATGATTGATGAGTTAAATGTTGATTTTCATTTTAAAACTATTAAGCGCGAGTTAAGAACCTTAAAAGCGTACGCGGAATATAATTTAAAACAATCAGGAAAAGAAGCCAAGCCGAGTAAATATTCAGCGGGTCATTTAGTCCTTGATTAAATAATTAAAACTTTCTTAAAATTTATATTTGCATTTATTCAATCTTAACCTTTATTATTTTATTATGCTTTTTCTAGCATTAACAATCCTAACAATTTCGAGCGGTTTAATTCTTGTCGCGGGTCTCGCTTGGCTTGCTGATAAATTTAACTGGCTCGATTAATAAAAAACTAACTTATAAATAAAAACTAACCTTATTATGTCTGAAAATACTAAAACACACGTTCTTGAAATCGTTAAACAACTTGAGAACCCTGACTTGATTGAGTGGCAAAATGAAGAAAATCAATCCGCTTTTGATTACCTCAATGACGCGCTTGATATTCAATACATTGTTAACAGTGCTAAAGAATACTTAGGAGCGAAAATCCTTGTGACTTTTGGCGGGCCTAATATCTGGATAAATACACAACACAACCAAGTTGAGGGTTATTGGTGGGGCGATAATTCCTCGTTTTCTTACGAAGACAAGCTAGGACTTGATGATGCAGCGCGAGAACTTTTCGAGTGTTGTTAACCGATTGACGGAGCCTATAAGCGTTTTAAAAGATGTTTATAGGCTCTATTCAGTTTATTAATAACAAGCTGATATTAACAAATAAATAAAAACAAAACCTAATATGAAAAAACCAATAACTAAAAATAGAATTGTCACTTTTATTGATCCCGAGTCCAACAGAAAATGGAATGTCAGATTATTAATTGAGGGTGATAAATACGGTCTTAATGATTGCCTCACTTATGGCGATAAGGAAGAACCAGAGGAAGAACCTTGTGTTGAGTTTTACGATGCTCACAACAACAAAGAAGAAACCTTTAGTCCTTGGGGGCAATTTGTCTCGCGTTATTATTTATCTACAATGAATGAACGAGAAGAAAATGAGGGGTTAAACTTGTGCGGGTATGAACCAGTGTGGAGCGTCTCGGGTGATTTCATGGATGCTGTAATGGCTGAAATAAATAAAATTAATGACGCTATTGAAAACGGATTCAATACATTAACCGCTTAAAATTATTATGGCACATTTAGCATATATAGAAGACAAGCAAGGTGATATAATTGACCTTGTTATTTATTGCTCAGATTTTTGTAATAAAACACACAATAAAAATTATGAGGGGTGGAATGGGTGTCATGAAATACCCATTAGTCAATCTTGTGAGTGTTGCGGTGTAATCGTTGAAGGCATTGAGGAAACATTAACCGCTTAACTAAATTATCAAAGCCTCTCGGGTTCATTCTCGGGGGGCTTTTTTATTAACCTAAAAAATTATGAATCAATACGAATACAAAGTTAAAATAACTTTTAAAGGTCTCTTTAAAATCTACGCTGAGAACGAGCAAGAAGCCATAAACAACATTAAAAACTTTGATCTTTACGAATTAAGTTCTGAAGCTCCTAAAATTACTTACAAGATAGAAAAGAAAAAAACTAACTAACATTATGAAAAATCCATTAACACCGACAAGAAAAGAACTTGTTTTAAATTTGATTAAATCTAACAGCAAGTACCGACCTAATTATTATTTGAATAGTTATTCATCATGGAAAAAGGGAGCTAATAAATTTTCCTTATTAAAGGACATATTAACCGCGCTCAGTTTAAAGGAGGGTAAACACTTTTCAACTGGTAATGACGCGCCTCGAGGGGGCTACACTGGTAATTATATAAAATTATTACCGTTAGGGAAACGTCTTAAAGTTATCAAAGATCTTAAAAAAGAATTAACCTAACCATGAACCTACACCGTTTTATTCGCCCTTGTCGCTTGCCAATAATTCTCGATGTTCAATACAGTGACTCGGGTGAACTATTAACCGCCTTTACTTATGACTTGTCACCCGAGCCATTTCAAAATGATGAGCCGAGAATGGGCCATTGTGATGAGTTTACTTATGACAGTTTACTTAACCAAATTATCGGGAAGCCTCGGGAAATTTCTGAGGAAGAGCTCAGCACTTTATTAACCTGAAAAATAAATTAAATAAAATTATGAAAACCATTACAATATTACTCGAAGATGAGAATGAAGTCTTCGAAGATACCGCCCATCACGAAATTGAATCTTCAATACGAGAGGTTGTTAGTCAGTTCCTCGAAGACTTTTATGTTGTCGAGGTGCAAATAAATAATGATTGGGGGAACAGTCCTTATAACAACAACGAAGAGAAATAAAACAATTTATGAAAACTACAAATACAACAACAACAGCAAAAGAAATTAGACCTCTACTAAATCAAACGGTAATCATTAACCGCCTCTTAAAATCTATGAGGAACCACTCGGGATTTGACGAGGATTATTTAAAGGACAGTACAAAACACAATGCCTCGCACTGGCGAAAAATAGGTATGTTTATCCTTGTCAAAAAATTTGGATTTACCTATGAAACTGCTGCGAATGTTTTCGGTAAGCATGCACCGCATTGTCACATTGTCGTAAAACAGGTAGCTAATTTATTAACGACCGAGGGTAAAAAGCATTTAGCGTTGCCCTATGTTAACCAAGTGATGTTCGATATTGAATCTTAATAATTATGAACATTGTTTTTATTTGGGTAGGCGGGGTGCTTTTATGGTTCCTCGTGATCCTCGTGATACTTAGATTTTTCTCTATTAATGATGTTGACTAACCCTAACTTCAGCACTTATTATTAACCGTATTCACATTCGAGGGAGCATCAGTGAGTTTTTTTTTGAGTAGTTTTGTTAGGTAGTTCTACTCTTCTTTTCACTGGTGCTTCCTTTTTTTATTATTTTTTGATAACCTAATTTGACACTATAAATTACTTAATATAATTTAAATAAAATATAGTACTATTTTAGTACCTTTTTTTAAAAACAACTAGAAAGAAACCTAACAAAATGGCTATACGTAGATCAGGACGCAGATTCCTCGCTGATTTTATGAGCGAGGGGGTACGCTACAGAAAACAATTTCCAACTAAAGAAGAAGCTTTAGCTTGGGAGAGTAATTTAAAACTTGCGATCTCTCGGGGTGATTCAATCGACAAGGAAGAAAAATCTTTTAAACCTCTATCATTACAAGAATTGTTTGATAGGGTCATTAACCGCCACTGGAAAGATACCCCGAATGAGAACACGGCAAGAAACCACTGTTATCAGATAGAGAATTTCTTTGGACCGAAGACCCTTATAAAAAACATAACCACTGAGAAGCTCGATAAGTTTGTTTTGCATTGTAAGGATAAGGGTAATGCACCTGCAACGATCAAGCTTAAACTAGCGACGATGGGCAAGGCGTTTTCATTTGCGGTTGAGCGCGAGCTACTCGACAAGAAACCTCACTTCCCTCGTATTAAAGTAAGCAACGAGCGCATGGTTTATTTTACTGAGGATGAAGAGGTAGAGATTTTAAACTACCTCGAGGAAAATGGGATGGATTACTTTTATGATTTTTTTGTATGGCAAATTGATACTGGAATGAGACCTATCGAGTCTCGTTATCTTCATAGAAGGAACATAAAGAAAGATCCAGTTCTCGGACCTTGTGCTTATCTGCAAAAAACAAAGAACGGAGAAAAGCGAACAATCCCATTAACTCGAAGAGCGATGTTGGCTGTTGAAAAGCATCATCAATCAAAAGATTATCCTTGGGCGCATTGGACCAAAGATCGAATCAGACGCGCTTGGGATAAAGTTCGTGATGCCCTCGGTAGATCAAAAGATAAAGATTTTATTTTTTATGTTTGTCGGCACACTTGTGGCTCGAGACTGATACAAAGGACAAACAATTTGCTATTGACAAAAGAGTGGTTGGGGCATAAAGACATAGCTCAAACCCTTAGATATGCTCGGTTGTCACCGCAGAGTTTTATTAGCGGTCTTAACGCACTAGAATACCCATCTTCAAGTGGTGACAATAAGGTGACAAATATGTCAGCATTTGGTGACAACTTGGTAGATTTAAAACATGGAGAGAAAGTCAGTTAAAGTGAGTATGGACAAGGGTTTAAAGAGTTGTGCGGCTGTGACGGAATTGGTAGACGTGCCAGATTTAGGTTCTAGAGAATCTATTGTCATGACGATAAAACCGCAGAACTCTAACCTTTATCCCACCTCGGAAATTGTCAGCGCACTCTTATAAAGGCTATTGCTAACCTGACAATTCACTGACAATTATTTTACATTATGTTAGATCAAAACCAACTCAATGAAGAGATGACCGCGCTTGGGATAAGCAGGTATAATAATCAAATTGAATCGGCTCGGGAGCAGAAGGAAACGGGAAGGACTAAGGCGGGGCAGACATTAATTCGTGAATTGCTTCCCGCGTTTGCAACAGCTATTAAAGGTATCAGTTACAAGAACAAAACTAAACACAATAGATGGATGCGGGAGTTAAAGGAATACGACCCAAAGAAAGCAGCGTTCCTCGTTCTTAAAACTACACTCGATACATTCCCGCAAAAGCATTGTACTTACACATCAATGAGTTACTCGGTAGGTAAGGCGGTAGAGTTTGAGTTAAGGTTAAAACATTTATTAAAGACTAACGAAAAAAAGGGATCGGGAATTATCCTCGGTGCTAAGAGAAGAGCGAAGGCTTCGCAGTTTAGGCATATACAATTATCAATGAGGCACGAGGAAGAGAAGGAGGGCATACCAGACTTTGAACCTTGGTCAAGACGAGACCGAATAATGTGTGGAATGACTCTTATAGAATTATTAAGGGCTTCGACTGGTCTTATTGAATACAGTTACATAAGAGAAAAAGGAAGGAAGGCTCACACTCGTTTTGTAACTCCCTCGCCTGTTACTTTGGAATGGATGGAGAACTTTAATAACTACCGAGCGTTGATGGAACCTTTCTGGTTACCCTCTCTGGATCTTCCCGCTGACTGGACAAGTGTTTGGGAAGGTGGTTACCGTGCAGAAGGTACACAATTACCCGAGGTTACCTTGATAAAAACGAGGGACAAAGATTTTCTAAGATCACTTAAAACCGCTGATCTCTCGGAGCCTATAAGGGCTATCAATTTAATTCAACGGACACCGTGGCAGATTAACAACAAGGTATTAGACTTAGCGACTTGGGCTTGGGATAATAACATACCTATCGGATCGACTATGGTCCCGCAGGAGGACGAGGTAAAACCACCATTCCCTGTAGATGGTGATGAGAATAAAGCTAGTAGAGACACTTGGGCTAAGATGGCGAGCGGGGTGCATCGAAGGAATAACTCTTCGAGATCCAAGAGAGTTCTTTGTGCTAAAATTATAGGACTAGCTGAGAGGTTTCGAGGGTACAGATTCTTTGCTCCTCAGAACTTTGACTTTAGAGGAAGAGCATACCCTATTAATTCGTTTCTACACACCCAAGGTCCAGATCTTTGTCGGGGGTTACTCGAGTTTTATCGGGATGTTAGGGTAAAAGGTAAGGAGGAGGCAAAGTGGCTTGCAATTCACGGAGCAAACACTTGGGGATTTGATAAAGTTACGCTTGATGAAAGAGTTAAGTGGACTTATGACAACACCGAATGGATTTGTAAAATAGCAACCGATCCTACCTCGTTTACCGAGTGGATTGATGCGGATTCACCTTGGCAATTTATAGCATTTTGTTTTGAGTGGAAAACTTTTGCTGATAGTGGGTTCGAGAGATTACGTACAAGGATTCCTATAAATGTTGATGCCACTAACAACGGTCTACAAATCCTCTCGATCCTGACTCGGTGTGAATATGGTTGTAAGGCTACTAACGTAATACCAACAGGTGGGGTAGCTGATATTTATAATGTGGCTCGGGTAAGAGCGGAAGCATCTATGAAAAAGGATGCCCGAGAAAACCACCCGTTTGCACAAGCTTGGTTGGACTATGGTATTAATCGAGATACGCTAAAACGGCCGTGCATGACGTGGAGTTATGGGTTAACGATGTACTCGTGCCGTCAATATATACTCGATTGGTTCGAGAAAAAGATACACGCTGATGATTGCCCGAGTCCCTTCTGTGATAAGGAGTTTTATAAAGCTGTTCACTACTTATCTGTAGTTGTTTGGAATGCTATTGAAGAGGTTCTCGATTTACCTAAACAGTGCATGGAGTGGTTACAAAAAGTCTCAAAGATTCTTAGTAAAAACAAAAGACATATTCAGTGGGTTACGCCCTCGGGCTTTGTTGTTAAGCAGGACTACCGAAAGATTAAGACTTCTCGGGTAACTACTAATATAAGTGGCGAAGCTTTATGGGTAAGGTTTGGGGAAAGCATGGAAGAAATTAGTCCCATTAAACAATCTCAAGGTGTATCCCCAAATCTTGTTCACTCCCTTGATGGTACTTTACTACACAAAACAGTTAACAGTGCTAACGATAAAGGTATCTATGACTTCTCTATGATCCATGATTCGTACGGGACGCATTGTAAAAACATACCGATACTTAATGAAGTCATCCGTGATGAAGCTGTTAAAATGTTTAGCGAAGATTACCTAAGAGACTGGTTAAGTCAGATAAAAAAACAGAACCCTGACCTAGAATTTCCCGAGCCACCTGAGTATGGTTCAGCCGACATCTCGCAAATTAGAGATAGTCCGTACTTCTTTTCCTAAAACGGAAAACTTAAAGACAAATAATAAATAATAAAACGAGATAAAGATAAATGAAAAAAGTAATTGTAACGCCACTAGGAAAGGCTGTATTTCCTAAAATAAATCAACCCGATTTCAAGTTTGATGAGATGGGGGTTTATAGTTGTAAGCTTCATGTGTCTGAGGAAGACTTTAATAAGTTTTCTTCGCAGGTCGAGGAGTTAGCAGAGTCAGCATACCAAGCGGAGCTTACTAAACAAGGTAAGAATAAGCTTAAAAAAATGCAGACATTACCTATTCGTATTACCGAAGAAGGTGACTTTGAAATCTACAGTAAACAGCCCGCAAAAAAGAATACATCTAAAGGTGTCCTCGAATTTAATGTGGCTATGTATGATTCCGAGGGAAACAAATTACCAAGTGACACAAACATAGGGAGCGGAAGTAAACTACGACTCAGCGTAGAGTTTGCGCCTTGGTATGTTCCGAGTATTGGCTTCGGCTATACCCTGCGATTACGTGCTGCCCAAGTTATCGAGTTAGTGGAGTATTCGGGAGCGGGAGGAGGCAACGCGGAATCGATGGGATTCGGAAAAGTCGAAGGAGGATTTGTAGGTGAATCATTAGAGTTCAACAATGAGACAGGCGAAGAAAAGAGTAGTTCCTCGAGTGTCCCGTTTTAGGTCCAAGTTCGAAAGAGATACTGCCCTCTCCCTTAAGCGGGAGGGGGTAGACTTCGAATACGAGACGATGCGGATTAAGTATCAGAAGTTTTGTACTTACACACCCGACTTTATATTTCCTAACGGTGTCATAATTGAAGCTAAAGGATTTTTTAAACCGAGTGATAGGACTAAGCATCGTCTCATCCAACAACAGCATGGAGATCTTTACCATATAAGATTCTTGTTTATGAACGCACACCAAAGACTTAACAAAAACAGCAACACTACATACGCCAACTGGTGTGATAATAACGGTTTTATGTGGTGCCATAAGAAGATACCTAACGAATGGGCAACAGCAATACTATAAAATCAGATCAACCTTGTGACCATTGCGGTTCCTCGGATGGCAAAGCGTACTATGATGACAATCACTCGTATTGTTTCTCGTGTAGAAAGACTATTCAACATGATCCTATTGATGGTGGTGACCCTATGGACACTCCTATTCCCTTATCGTCATCATCACCTAAAGATTTTTCCGATTATTTTGGAGGTTATCCCGAGCCTATAAGTGATCGGGGATTACACTCGGATACATGCAGGAAGTTCTCGTATCATATTGGTGAGGACAACTCTGGCAACGAGGTACACATAGCGAACTTTAAAGATGACGATGGAAATATTGTCGGCCAGAAGATACGAGGAGAAGACAAGAAGTTTATAATAAAAGGAAAAGTTACCGATAGATTTTTCGGGCAACATCTTTTTGTTAACGGAGGAAGGATGCTCGTTTGTACAGAAGGCGAGCTAGATTGCCTAACAGTTTCACAATTAGGTGGTAATAAATACCCAACAGTTTCCCTGCCAAATGGCTGTCAGTCAGCGAAGAATGTATTTAGAAAGAATTTAAAGTGGCTCGATAACTTTGAGAAAATTATCCTTATGTTTGACGAGGATGAGCATGGCAGGAAAGCGGTTGAAGAAGTTGTCTCGATAATTCCCCAAGGTAAAGCTTACATCGCTCGGTTATCCGAGAAGGATGCCAACGAGATGCTTATGAAGGGTAAGGGGCAAGAGGTTATTAAGGCGATGTGGGACGCTAAGAAGTGGTCACCCTCGGCAATCATAAACGGCACTGAATTGTTTGATAGGATCTCCCGAGCTAAACCGAATGAAGATAGTATTCCTTATCCCTTTGAAGGTCTTACAAAAATGACCCGAGGAATCAGGACGGGAGAAATTAGTTTGTTTTGTGCGGGAAGTGGGGTCGGCAAGTCCCAAGTTTGTCGGCAGATTGCTCATCATATCCTGACTACTACCGAGTGCAAGGTAGGGTACATAGCGTTAGAAGAAAGTATCGAAAGATCTGGTCAAGGTATCCTCGGTATTGAATTAAAGAAACAGTTACATCTCGAACCTTTTGAAGTGGACGAAGAATTTACCGAGGGTTACCAGAAGACTATCGGGTCTGGTAGATTTTTTCTGTATGACCATTGGGGTTCGATGAATACTGATGAGCTTCTTTCTCATATTAGGTTCATGGTGCAAGCGGAAGGCGTAACCCATCTGGTGCTTGACCATATTTCTATAGTAGTTTCGGGAATGGCGGAGGGTGAAACTTCGGAGAGGAAAAGCATCGACATCTTGATGACTAAACTTAGAGCTTTAGTTGAAGAATCTAAGTTCTCTCTTATACTGGTCAGCCACCTTAAAAGACCCGAGGGCAACCGAGGATTTGAAGATGGGTTAGCTCCTAACTTATCAGCACTACGCGGATCGGCATCGCTCAGTCAGCTTGCAGATCAAGTGATTGGATTGAGTAGGAATCTACAATCAGATGAAGATAAACACACAACCACGGTCACAGTTTTAAAAAATAGATTCTCAGGGGAAACAGGTATCGCCACTTACCTCAAGTACAATCCCGATGATGGGGTACTTAGTGAGACATCTTTTAAGGGAGATTTTAGCAACCATGAATAGAAAAATTATGAAATACAAACTACTAGTAGCCGACATAGAAACTAACGCGATTGGGAAACACAATGGGCTTACCATGTGGTCAACTCAATTAGGTCTTGATACCATGCACTGTATGTCTATTTTGGATGCAGAGACAAGAGAACTTTACGAGTTTAATACACATAAACAAAACATAGCCGAGGGTATCTCGATGCTTAAACAAGCGGAGTATGTTGTCTTCCATAACGGTATTGGTTTTGATGTTCCCGCTCTTCATAAGTTGTTCGGGATATCTATTCATAAAGTTATAGACACTATGTTGATGGCTAAAATATTATTCCCTGACATTGGTGATAGTGATTTTAAACGGGAGAATTTCCCTAAGAAACTAATAGGCTCTCAGTCTCTTAAAGCTTGGGGGATACGCCTCGGTAATCTTAAAGGGGATCACGGGGAAACCGAGACATGGGAAAACTTCAGCCCCGAGATGCAACAGTATTGTAATCAGGATGTCCGAGTTACCTTCTCGTTATATGAACATTTGTTGAAGGCCAACACTTCATCGAAAGCTCTCGTGATGGAGCATGAGTTTGCAAAGATTATCCGTTTACAAGAACTTAATGGTTTTCCTTTTAACGTGAAGAAGGCTGAGGAACTAGCTCGGGATCTTATGGTGAGAAAGATTGAGCTTGATAAAGAACTACAGGAAGTCTTTCCGCCTAGTATTGTGGAAATGAAAAGACCCGCAGGTTGGACGGTTGAGGTAGAGGGTATCGACTTTACAGCTAAGACAAAAGGGCAACTCAAAGAAGAACTAAAAAGAGCAGGGTTTAAACAGACGATAGCAAACCTTGCGGAGAAGACAGGTAACCAAACAAGAGAAGTGCCTTTTAATGCGGGAAGCCGTGACCAAATAGCGGAGAGGTTAATAGCTAACGGTTGGAAGCCTCAGGCTTACGATGGTAAACGCCCTGAGATAAATGAAGCTGTTCTCAAGAAAATAAATACCAAGGAAAGTTTGAAGCTTCTCGAGTATCTCCTAGTACAAAAAAGATTAGGTCAACTGGTCGATGGTAGATACGCTTGGCTTACTTGTGTAACTCCCGAGGGTCGTATACATGGATCTATTAATACAGTTGGAACTGTTACAGGAAGATGCACTCACTCACAACCAAATGTATCCGCTGTTCCCTCGGTTCGCGCAGAGTACGGTGAGGAAACTCGAGGACTCTTTAAAGCTCCTGAGGGTAAAGTTCTCGTAGGTGCTGATGCAAGTGGCATCGAGTTGAGGATGCTTGGCTCAGTGTTGTTTAAATATGACTCAGGTAAATATGTTCGGGAGATTCTCGAGGGTGACATTCATCAAGTTAATGCGGATGCTCTCGGGATTACCCGATCAGAAGCTAAGACTTGGATCTATGCCTATCTTTATGGATGCGGTAACCAGTTGCTCGGGGAGATTGTCGGCAAGGGAATGAAGGAAGGAAAGAGGTTACGACAAACATTCCTTAAGAAGATGCCCTCATTTAAAAAGTTAACCTCTGATATTGATAAGGCTGTTGATACACAAGGACACCTTATTTCGATTGACGGAAGGATCTTAAAGATACGCTCGAAACATAAAGCACTCAACTCTCTGTTACAAAGTTCAGCAAGTATTGTAATGAAACAAGCGTTGATTGAGTTTGTTCGGGACCACGCTAAACATCCTTATGAACTCCATGCCAACGTGCATGACGAGGTACAGTTCTCTTGCAAGAAGGAACACGCTAATGATTTAGGGAGAGCTTTCGTGACTGCTCTCGGTACAGCGGGGAAGACACTCGGTATTAAATGCCCTTTGGATGGTGAGTTTAAAGTAGGAAATAACTGGGCAGAAACACATTAATAATAATTATGAGCAAACAAAAAAGAACAAGTTACGTTGATGGGGATATGATAATGTATCGGGCTGCTTTTGCTTCCGAGCAAGAGACCAAGTGGGAAGACGACATTTGGACTCTTCATAGTTCCGAGACGGACATGAAAGTAATTATTGATGACATGATCGAGTTTGTTTGGGACGCTACACAATGCGAAGAGTTGCACCTCGTATTTTCGGACTCCCGAAACTTTCGTTATAATATTTTTCCCGAGTACAAAGCGAACAGAAAAGATAAAAGAAAACCTCTTGGATTAAAAGCTATGACCGAGTGGGCTTTCAGGAATTACAATGGCATCCGATGGAACAACCTCGAAGCTGATGATGTTATCGGAATACTTTGTTCTAATTCAAAAGATAACGTAGCGGTAAGTGCTGATAAAGATTTCGCAACCTTGCCCGAGTGCGAGTGGTTCAACTTTATTAGCAAAGAAACCAGTTTTATGACCCAAGAGGAAGCGGATTACAATCACCTTGCTCAATCAATGTCGGGAGATACAGTTGATGGTTTCTCGGGAGCTAAAGGGATTGGAAGTGTAACTGCTAACAAACTCTTAGATAAGAATGGAGCGACTTGGGAAACAGTCGTGAAGGCTTACGAGTCAAAAGGACAAACAGAAGAAGACGCTCTCTTGAACGCTCGGCTTTCCTACATCCTTAGAAACAAAAACGAATATAACGAAAAAATAGGAGAAGTAAGATTATGGAATCCACCACAAAAGCAGAAGTAGTAGAAAGAAAACCGTTACCCGATAGCGGAGGGCGTACTGAATTTGAAACAGGATCAGTGAGGGATTCTATGGAAGGAAAAGGTTGTCCTAACCAACTGCCCATAGCAGCGTTGAAGGCCGTCAGTCGTAGGTTCGAACTAGGCAGTTACAAGTATGGCGAGCGCAACTGGGAGCGCGGTCAGTGTTTCAGCAGATATATCGATGCAATCTACCGACACCTATGGGGTTTTATGGAAGGTTGTGAAGAAGAGGATCACCTTAGCGCAGTTATCTGGAATGCCATGTGTTTGTATCAAACGGACGAGTGGATAAAGGAAGGTAAATTGCCCGAGGAGTTAAGGGATATTGTAAATACACAAAACCCCGTCAAATAAATTTTTAACTTTTTTTTAATACTATTATAGTAGCCTCGGATTTTTCATTAGGTAGTTATTTAGCCTGTTTCCTAACAAACCTGAAAATTCAATGTGCTATGGTGTAGCCATGAGTACAAACAAAAAACCTAAAAGTAAAACTGCATTGCAGAAACTATATGAGAAATGGATAATGATCCAGATGGAAGCGCAAGAGTCTAAACTCGTGCTTGCAAAACGTGAAGGACATTGGGGTGTTTACTTAGTTATAAATAATATCCCTGTTGCCAAACTCTTAACACACTCGGAGTTAATGGAAACGGAACCAATGTTTAAACCTAGTGAAGTATTGCAAAACGGTTTGGAAAAGTTAATGGATAGAGACCCGAGGTTCTTTAATCATGTTTCTGGGCATAAAACAATCGATCCAGATCAGTTAGATGAATATGGAGGTGACGGCTTTGAAGAAGAGTTCCAACCTTTAATTGATGAGCTAATAACTTATGATGCTAAATTGTAAATAAAACTTAAAACAACAAACAAAAAAGAAAGCTCTCGGGAAATCCTCGGGGGCTTTTTTTTATGCCTTAGAAAAAGATTGACTTATAAGTAATAAACAACATCCCTCACATGAGAAGAAAAGGCGTATCACTTAGGAAAGAACATAAGTCAGAAAAAGGTGGTCTAACTAAAAAAGGCCGAGACTATTATAATAGAAAGACTGGTTCTAATCTTAAAGCTCCACAACCAAAGGGAGGTTCTAGGAAGAAAAGCTTTTGTGCAAGAATGTCAGGGGTGAAAGGCCCAATGAAAGACTCAAAAGGTAGACCAACTCGTAAGGCGCTTGCTCTTCGCAGATGGAAATGTTGATTAAAAAAAAAAGAAATGAAAAGACCCAAGCTAACTTTACGTCAAGAAAAGACGATGAAAAAACATTCAAAACATCACTCGAAAAACCATTTAGCTTTTATGAGAAAGTTAATGTTACAGGGTGTAAGTTTTGGGGAAGCTCATAAACAAGCAGTTAAAAAAATAGGAAAATAGTAATAACAACAAATGAAACGTAAAGGTTTATATGCGAACATCCACGCAAAACGAGAAAGAATAAAAAAAGGAAGCGGAGAAAAAATGAGAAAAGTAGGTTCAAAAGGGGCACCGACAGCTAAGAATTTTAAAGAAGCTAAGAAAACTGCTAAGAAGCCCAAAAGAGGTAAGCTTCGTATATCTAAGAAAAGATACTAATGGATAATACATTCCCATTTGTTTCCGATGAACTGATAAGATCCCTCGATGAAATCTTCCCTCCTAAAGAGTTCAGCCCAAAGGATGAATATCGAACAATAGATTATTATTTTGGTCAACGAAACATCGTCAATTTTTTACGCGCAAAGAACGCGGAGCAAAACGAAAATATTTTAACAAACAATAATTAACAAAGAGAAAACCATGTGCTTATCACGTCCAAAAATACAGGCTCCACCGCCACCCCCAATAGTCCCACCAATACAAGAACCCAGTGAGGTTGCGGAAGTGGTAGAAAACAAAGCCGACAAAAACAGAAGAGCAAAGAAGCGCACAGGAAACAGTTCTCTTACAATTCGACGACCCTCGGTATCCACTGCAAAGTCGGGGTCTGGAGCTAATACAAACACTTATTAATAACAGCAGTAGAGAAAAGCGATGATAACAAGCACAACTATAAACTTATTAGGAACGGGTGACACTAACGGAAACGGTACGTACAACTCGGGAACTAGTAGCCCGAAGATAAACCCTATTAAGGGTGGAACCTATTCCTTCTTAGCCTCGGGAGACTTCACCGTAGGAACTACACTAACTCTACAACACAGAGTAGGGGATGCATTTGTAACCATTGGGCCTGATGCAGTGCTTACAGCAGCAGGGGGATGTATTTTCACAACTTCCCAAACGGAAATCCAGTTAGTAGTAAGTAACAGAACGGCTGCTTCAGCACGTATGCAAAATCTTTACGTAGACATTGCCCCAATCGACTAATCATAAAATTTTTCAATGAGTTATTCATCGTCTTCCTCTTCTTCTTCTTCAAGTAGCAGTAGCAGTACTTCAGCTAGCAAGCCGTCGTCCAATTTGACAACACCTCTTACTGCGGAACTAACAAGACCGCTAACAGGTGCAGAACTTGAGGAACTATTTCTTGAGAAGTTTAAGCTGACTTTGAGTAACACTGAGTTGGTAACTAATGGAGACTTTGATACTGACACAAATTGGAGTAAGGGAACTGGGTGGTCTATTGCTAATGGCGTTGCTGCAAGTGACGGAAGTCAAAACGCTAACTCAGGATTGATTCAATCTAGTGTTCATACTGTAGGGAAAAAATACACTCTTAGTTTTGATGTTGTTTCTACTAATGGGGAGGAAATTAAATTCTGGGTCAATGGTGCGCAAAATATTTTCTCTTCTGCATTAGCAGTAGGAACACATACATACACTTACACAGCGTTGCACACAGGTACGGCTTACTTTGAAGCAACAGCAGCTTTTGTAGGATCAATAGACAACGTA
>TARA_R100000654_G_scaffold1666_2_pt1 | contig 18626 bp, 29 predicted proteins | sample TARA_R100000654 | Tara Oceans TARA_R100000654 (sample SAMEA2622473) | marine metagenome | biome: marine biome (ENVO:00000447); feature: surface water layer (ENVO:00002042); material: "saline water (ENVO:00002010), including plankton (ENVO:xxxxxxxx)" | depth 5 m
CTGGTTCTAATTCAACTAAAGGTTCTTTTGGATTAATACTCACTTTAGTAACATTATCCTTAGTTTCGTTTAATTTTTTAGGTGTTTTCTTTTTAGTTTTTAACTTAAATTCACCTTCCTGTTTAACAGGTTCATTTGTTTTTGTTTCTGACATAATATAATATAATTAAATAATTAATGGTTTAAACAACAGGCGGTTCTTCTGCTTCTTGTTCAAAATTTATTGGAAGCATTTGATTTTGCCTTTGTGTTATCATTTTACTTTGCTGCGTACCTTCCATTTTTATACGCTTATCTTTAGCTGCTTCTTTAGCAGAATTATTTTGAGCATTAGCCTGTGATTGCACTTGAGCTAACTGCATGTCAAACTCATGCTGCATTTGCATTTTTTGCATATCAAGTTGAGCTTGATTATTCATTTTTTGTATTTCCATTTGTGTTCTAGCTTGTTCGTATTGAACTTTAGAGCCACTAATAGCTTCTTGTTTTTGAACCTCGTTCATTGCTATTTTTTCATTAGCCTCTGCTTGAGATTCTGCTTGAGCTCTAATGTTAGCTTGAGCGTTTTCTTGATCTTTAATAGCTTTTTGCTTACGCTTTACTTTAAGTAATTGATTAGCTAATTTAAGATTTTTTATTTGCCTCAAATCAATAGCATCTTCAAGATTAATACCACCAGCCTGTAGAGCGACTTGAATATTTTGTTCTAGCTGAGCTTTTTCTTCATCATCTGGCTCTAATTCTAAAAATATACCAAAGTCATGTAAATTCAAATTAACAATTTCTTTTAGTGTATTGACGTTGTAATTACTAATAGAGTTGGTTAAAGACTCAGCTGTTAATGGAAATTCTAACGCGTCAGCTATTTTTAACGCAATATTTTCTGATATTCTAAGAGTTAAATAAGAACCAGCTTGCTTAATGTGTCTTGTTGCAACATTAGATGCATTAGCAGCCATCTTTTGCAACCCTACAAGCGTTTGTTTATCTGGTGTACTACCATCTCTAGCTTCATTAAGTCCGGTTACATCGCGTATCATTTGTAAATAATACTGATAAGTATTTATAAGGCTTTGTATTTTACCTTGACCTGAACTAGAATTTAATTCTTGAATAGGTACTTTACCAGGATTCATATCACCATCTTGCGTAAGTGATCTACCTACAATAGAACCAGTTTGAAAATACATGTTTAATGCTTCAGCTGGGTTATAATTTGTTCCATTACCTAAATCGACTTCTGCTAAACCGTCCATATCTAAATAAACACCATCTGGTACTATTCTAGACATTACTTGTTGTAGTTTTAAATGAGTAAGTTGAATCATGTCAGCAAAACCAATACATTTGCTAACTAAAGATTCTATTCTGCCTTTATATATTCTTGGCGCACAAATTGAGTAATTCATTTTTACTTTAGTAGTATCAGCGTAAGGTCTTGACATATTTTCAGCAAGCTCCCATTTAAGCATTGTATCTGTACCTAATACTTTTGCTCCGCTATATAATACTTCTATAGATCTTGATATTTTTTCAAAATTATCGTTTTCAACTGGATTAAAAGTGTCATCTTTTTCTATGGCTTTAAGTAAACCTTGATCAGTCTTTTTAATTTTGAATACTTGATTATGATATGTTTTATAATCAAAATAAAGAACTTGAACAGTATTACTATTATAATCACCCCAACCAGTAATATAAGATCTATTACCGGGCATATTTTGTATACGTTCTAATTCTTTATCCGTTATGTCTGGAAACTCTTTTTTAAGCTCCGGTATTGTTACAGCTTTTAATTCACCTACGTAATATACATCTTCAAAATTAGGATCCTCTGTGTAAGAATATACCATATAAGCAGGATCTACGTAATCAACAGTTATACCGTTAGCTGTGTTAAAATTTGTCTTACAAGCAGCAATACCTAAAACTGTTAAATCCATATTAAGCCTACGTCTTGTTAATTGATACTTGTTTTGAGCTAAAACACTAGATATAGCTTCTTCTTCAGCTATTTCTAATGATTGCTTGTAGCTTAATTGCATGTGTAACTCTAACTCTTCTTCTGATTCTGGTAATAATTCTGGATTAGGTACTTGATGTAAATCAATTCCAAGAGTATTTTTTAAGTTATCTAAATATTCTTTAGCTAACATGTCTTCATATATCTTAGAAGCGTATTCAGTTCTTTTCTTTATTGACTCAGGATCTTGAGCATAAGCTTTTATATCATAGGTTCTTTCAGATATACCATTAACCACTATATCTACAAACTTAGATAATATAGGAACAGGTTTCCAGTCTAAATTAAGATATGATAAATCACCATTAATAGATAATTCATCTTTGTATTTTTGTATTGACTGCTCACCTCTAGCATATAATCTTAGTTGGTGAAAATTATTCCAAGCAGTTAAATACCTATTACCCGTAGTTCTACCTTGAGAAAACCACTCGTGTTCTATAGCTTGTGCTACTTGTCTACCATACTCAATACTGGCTTTTTCAGCATCACTCACTACTTGACTAGGGAAATCACTTCTGGTATTAGTATATATATTCATTAATTTAAAATTTTTGATACAGTTCCTTTGTTGTCGTATTTTTTTATACCTAAATCAACTGGTTTTAATTTTCTTTTACTTATAGGTGTATACCTGTGCTTATTACAAGCCATTAAAGCTAAACCCGAACTAATAGAAGCATCGTGTGTTGTTCTATTATTGATGTTGAATTTTGACCAGTCTTCTAATGTACGTTGAAAATACATATCACCATAACCAGTTTCTTTTAAACCTACAAAATGTTCTATGTAAGTTTCTATAGCAGACGCGTGTGCTTGTTTAATGTCTTCACTTGAATTAGGTATACCACCTATTTCTTTTTCTGTAACAGATAATTTATTTCTTTTTTTATCTGGTCTATTCATAGCAAAACCTCTATAACCTCTACGTTTAAAATAATAAAGTAGTCTTGGTTTATTGTTTTCTGCTAGAATTGGCATACCATAAAATACGCAAGCCATAAGTACATCTTCAAAAAATATTTCAGCTGTTTGTGGTCTAGCTATATATTCTAAGAAAAAATGATTTGGTGGAACTTCTTCCATGCTAAATTTTGTTAAACCATGTAAAGCGCCATTAGAACCTCTTTTATCTACAGTTCCTGATATATCATATGGATCGCATCCAAAAGCACCACAATGCTCGTTGCCTGGGTAATTAACTCCATTTTTTAAAAATCTTTTATTTTGTAATTCAAAAGGTGGAACCCAAGTAACTAAAAATCTACCATTTTTATTTGGCACAAATATAACTCTAGTGTCTTGATGTCCGTTTTCCCATTGAAAACTTCCTTGTACTACACTTATAGAATTTTTTACATCTTCATTGTAATCTATTTGTTGATATATCTTTGTTAGATTAAATAATGATTGTTTAGATTCGTCTCTAAAAGCGTGTTTAGTTGTTCTTGGAAATTGTCTATAAAATTCATTTAAACCATCTTGATCATCTTTTAAACCTTCTACTTCATTATTCCAATATTCTATTACGCCTAGTTTTATTTTTTCCCCACGCGGTCCCTCAGTATGTTTCTTTGGTGTGTCGAAGACAGGTAGCCCATAAGAATCAATGTATCCTTCGTAGTTCCATTCCATAGGTATGAACAAAGAATATAATCCTGAGCGAGTCTGTCCGTTGCTGTTCCTTTTTGTAACATCTGAGTCATCATAAAGTTTTTTAAAGTTTCTACCACCTTTGTCTAAAGAGTTTGATGTACTTCCCATCATACACTTTCCAATAACTCTACTACCTAATCTTAGTGTCGTTTTCGTAACCCTCCAGTTGTTGAGGATGTTGTTCGGTTTCTCCCACTTGCCCGATTCATCATGGACGAGGAGCTTGAGCTTCTCTCCATCGTAGGAGTTATCACCTGTGTTCTTCCAATCGATTGTGGTGTCGAGACCCTGTAGTTCGTCCTGTAAGGTTTCGTCGTTGGTCGCGGTAAGTTTTCTACGGGTAAACTTACTGGCTGGGACACGGTAGGCAAGCTCGGTCTTTGGACGGTCCATTCCGTCCTGGGTCGGTTTGAAAAAGAAGGGGTAATTAACCGATATGGGTACCACCTTATCCGTGAACATCTTCTTAGCATCAGGACCGGACTTTGATAATACACCATATCTAGAGTCAGAGGATATGGTTGCCAAGTTAACCACCTCTCCTGAGGCCATAAAGGAAAACCCAGAACGTCTGTTCTTAAGGTAGCACAATCCGTAAGACCGTATATCGGCCTTACAAGCTTCCCAGAAAATGTAGAATAATCTATTCGACTCCCGAAAGTCTGGTGCCCCGACATCAATTTTACTCCACTGCAAGTACATGTAATGAGTACCAGTAATGTAAGTAGGAACGCTTTTGTTATAAAACCAAAAACCTTCTTCCCTACGGTTAAACTCATTATCGATGTAATCATACCACTTATCTTTAAAATCTTGTGGATATTGTCTCCAATCAAATGTAGATTTAATTCTACTTAACGCTTTTGGATATTCAAATTGATTCCACTTGTTATTATTAAACTTATGTACGTTTTCTTTTTCTGGTAAAGCTATTTTAAGATTTTGTATTTCATATATCTCATCTATTTTACCAGTTCTACTTATAACTACAATATCATGTTCTTCGTTATAACCGTACTCCCATTTTTTATACCTATTCATTCGTTTAAGAACTTTAGGTTTAATATGGTTTTTTAATATTTTATATAAATCTTGTTGATACATTACTTAGATCTTCCTTCTGCAAAGCCTTTAAAAGTGTTTTGCTTTTTAACTTCTTTTGGTTTATCTTCTAACATATCTTGCTCTTCTTGTATTCTATTTAATATTTCGAAAGCATCAAATATTGCTAATTTTTTTGTTGCTGCTGCATTTTTTAATCTATCAGCAGATATATCGTCATCTGAATCTACAATAGGTTCTTTAGCTACCTTAATTAATTCTTCAACTGCTACTCGCCCAGCTTGGATTATATTCTTCTTCGTTTCCTTGGTACTCATACTTAATTACAATATCATTTGATTTCATACAATATAGTCGTTTATTATCGACTAAAAATTCCCATTCACTGTTAGGTGTAAAACCAATCAGATCACCTGGGTTAATATTAAGCGCTTCTAAGAACTTGTTACCATATTTAAGTATACCAATAAGGCTTGCTTCTTTATTAAGCGTTAAATCTTCAGTATTTTTTATAGGTGTTACAAAGCATCTGTCATTTATAGCGTGCCAACCATTATTGTTTTTGTATAAATAAATTTGATCTACAGCGCAAAAATATAAATTATCTTTAAACCAAGATCTGCTTTTTTTCTTTTCACCTTTCATGTCGTAAAAAGTTCTAAATACATTTTGGTGTATAATTACTATATCACCTTTTTTTATAGGAGTGGAAAAAGCGGCTGGAGTCTCTAAAACTCTAGCCACTCTGTTAACAAATTTCCAATTTTCTATTTTAGTATTTACAACTAGTTTTTTATCACCAACACTTACAGTATTACTGTATTTATCGCCTAATGGTTCAACGATAAAATCATATAAACTTTTCATTAATACTCTAAATCATACTCAACTGATATAGCCATATGAGAATTAAACTTTTTCCATGGCAATACTTCGTTGTTTTTCTTTATATGTATATTATAAGAATTATCTGAATCTTCAAAAAGTATGTGTGATATTTCGTGACCACCGTAAACTTGTTGACCTATAGAATAATGCATGGCATCGTTTTTATAGTCAGATCCAATACTAATCTTCCTAATATTACTCGCCATCAGTTTTTTCTATATCTGTATAACTTCCGTCTTTTAAGTCAATATTAATTTTTCCATATTTAGCTTCTAATTCTTTTTTAGTAGCTTCAATTTCATCACTAATTTCTTTTACCTTAGTATGTAGACTTAATTTTTGTACATCTAATACACCAATGTTAGCAAGAGCTTCTGATAATCTTTGTTGTTGCTCTGTTACTTTAGAAAGTTCTACTTCTTCAATTTTTTTAATTTCTTCACTCATAATTTTATTTGATTTAATTTAATTGTTTTATATTTATATAGTTACACCTGTTTTAACAAATCTACTAAGAAGGTAAGTCTTCGTAGGTATCTTTATAATCAGCTGGTAAATATGATTCCATACTACTTACTTGCTCGGCGCTACATTCGTCTTTATAAAAGTCGTTAGATAGTAACCAAAGAAAGTGATCTTTAAGGCACTGCAGTTTTTCTTCTGTAGTTTCAGAATCTGCAGCTTCTGCTAATTGACCATCTACTTGACCAACAATAACTGCTTTGTGACTGTCTGGCGTGTTTTCTGATGTTATTACGTTTTTATACATTTTTATTTATTTTTATTGTTAAGCGTTTTCTAATGCTGTTACTTTTGCTGATAAATCTTGTATTGCTTTTACTAGTACTGGTATTAACCTTCCATATGTGGCTTCAAGTTTTTCAGGGTTACTGTCATATACAAGTTTTAAATTTTCATTATCAATTTCTTGTAAATCTTGTGCAATAAATCCTAAATCTTTGATACCTACTTTAGCACCATCTCTTGTATTCCAATCATATGTAACTGGTTTTAATTTATTTACTAAATCTAAACCATAAGTAGAAGGTTGTATATTTTCTTTATCTCTTTTATCTGATAATGCTGTAATACTAGTTACTTGACATCTTAAAGTACCTATAGATGCATTACCTAAAGTTATTTCGTCACTTACTGTAGCCGCACTTGGTGTAGCTGCATTACCAATTATAGTACAATTACTACCAGTAGTAAGGCTTCTTGCTGCCTCATAACCTAACACAGTATTGTTATTACCAGTTCCTGAACCATCATAAGATTGATGCCCTACAACTACATTACCAGTTCCTAAACTATTTCTTGAGCCTGAAAAAGAACCTATTGTAATATTTAAAGAACCAGTACCTGTTCCATATCCAGATCTATAACCTATTGCAACATTAGCAACACCAGTATTGCTTTTTCCAGCTTCATAACCTACAGATACATTTTGCCCACTTGTTGTTTTTGAGTAATTTGCTTCAATACCTATAGATACATTACCTAACCCTGAAGTTTGAGAGTAACCAGCGTCTCTACCTATAGCTACGCTTCCAACTGCAGTGTTAGATCTTAAGGCATCATTACCAATTCCAATTGTGCTATCAGCACTAGCAGCATATCCAGCCTGCTCTCCTATATAAATACTATGTTGTTGACTAGATGCAAATCTACCGGTTTGTGCACCTATTGAAATACTATAATTACCTACGCTTCCAGCTAACCAACCTACATTAACAACACCCACAGTTGCTAAACCTACACCAGCTTCCATACCTAAAATTGTATTACCAGTTCCATTAACTGATATACCAGAATTAAAACCTACTATAGTATTGTTTACTGCTGTAGTTATAGCTTTTCCTGCATCATGACCTATTAAAGTGTTGCTACTCCCTGTGGTTAAAGTTTTTCCCGCGTCAATACCTAATATAGTATTTCCTTGAGGAGTTCCACTTAAACTACCTGGTACAAAACCTGAGTATAATGATTCAGTTTGAATTGAGAAGGGATATGATCCACCACCACCACCTGCGGCTTGTAAAGTTATTACTCCAGTACCTGAACTAAATGTAAGTACATCACCGTCAGACGCACCGGATTGTAAACCTGGTATTCTTAATGCTGTTATATTTGCATCACCAAAAGTTATTTCATTGTTAACATCAACAGCAGAAGCAGTAGCTTCATGACCTATTATAATATTATTACTACCTATTGTAACTGCATCTCCTGCTTGATACCCTAAAACAGTGTTATTTGAACCTGTAGTTACGGCTGTTGCAGCTCTATAACCTATTGCAACATTATTTGTACGTGTACCACTTGATCGCAATGCTTCAGAACCAAGAGCTACATTGCAGTTACTCGCTCCAGTTGGCTGTTGATTTGCTAAATATCCTATAGCAACATTATCTGTACCTGTATGTCCAAAGCCACCACCAAATGCGCCTTTACCAACAGCTGTATTTTTTCCACCACTTGCTGAATAACCTGTTTGGTCGCCAATGTAAGTATTCTCTGTACCTGTAGTATTACTATATCCTGATCTTTCTCCAATAAAAGTATTAGAATCACCACTTGTGTTAGAGTATCCTGCTTGATAACCTATCCCTATTGTTCTATCTGCTGTATTAACTCTAGCTGCTTCTCTACCTATACCAACTACTCCCTCTCCAGTTTGATTAGTACCCGCTTGTTTTCCTATTAATACACTGTTACTACCACCGCTACCATTTTCAAATGCTTTTTGGCCAATAACAACCATATCTGAAGTATTAGTAGAAGAATTAAGTGCTGCTTCAAAACCAATAAAAACATTACTACCTCCATTAGTTATTATTTTACCTGCGTCATTTCCAATTATAGTATTATTAGTACCTACGGTTAAAGCATTACCAGCATCAATACCTAAAACAGTGTTTCCTTGAGGAGCACCAGATAGTGATCCTGGAACAAAACCAGAATATAAAGAATCTGTTTCAATTAAGAAAGGGTATGAACCACCTATATTACTAGGTGAAATTTGCTTCATTGTTGTGCCTTGATAACCTACTAAAGCATCTATTTGTGTTGGATCTGTTTCTACTGTAAAAGCCGAAAATTTTATATTTGCCATTTTATATTTTTATTTATTTAAGGTGCTATTTCTTGTACCATGAAATTAGTGCCAACTTCTGTTATACACTTGTCTCCGTTTTCTGCAAGTATAAAAAACGTTACAGGAGATGGACCACCACCACCCGCTTTAGTTAAAGGAACTGCTAGTATAGCGTTTGCATTACCTAGTATAGTTGGCATATTATCTTAATGCTATTATTTTTGTTGCTGTAGTAGCAGTTGAATTAACTCTTATTACCTGTAAAGGTATAAATGAAGAATCAGGTATATTTTCTAATGTAACTACTTGGTTACTTGAAGCAGGTACAACTGATATATTACCAGCTCCACCTACAAATAAACTAAATCCTTCGCGGTCACTAGGTCCAGCGTTAGATCTGTATATTTGATAAGGTCTACTTCCAGTTACAGAACCAGAAACTACTATGTTAGTATTATTTGTTATAGCTGTTACCGTTACTATGGTAATTACACCAAAGTTGTTTACATATACTACATCTCCTATAGCTACTTTATTAGAATACCCTGTATTACCTGGATTATTTACGCCTAAAAAATTAGCTGAAGCATCTGTTATAGTTGTACCTGTTACAGCACTATTAGTTCCAGTTATATAAGCATCTGGCTCTGGAATATTTATAGTATTACTTGGCACTACTGTTATTGCTTGTGTTGGTTGATTACTTGCCATTTGTTTTATTTATTACTTATTGATTTAAACTTTTCTGCGCCTCGTGAACCAAAATATGCTACGTACACAGTAATTAATAGTGATTTTAAAAGATCAACCCAACCTGAGTCTACGCTAAAATCTATTTCAAAACTATCTAATATTATTAAAAAAATCATAGAAACAGTTAAAAATATCAATGTCATTGGGCGTGTGTTTTTTGAAAGCCATGAATCAGACTTCATATCACTATCCCAACGTTTTGATATTTCTTGCATTTCTACCATATCTTGCTCTAATAGTTTTAGAGCTTTTTCTTTATTTTCTGGTGGTAATACTACTGGATCCTCTTTTTGTATTAGGTTTTTTACTATACCTAATAAACCTTGATCTGGTAATACATCACCAACAGTTCCTAATATACCTGGTGCGGCTTTGCTTAAAAACTGACCGACTTTAGTATCTTTAAATTGTTTTTTAGGCATTTTTTGTTCTTTTATATGCTTCTGCTTCCCATGGTAAATCATGAGCGCCTTCATTCATTTCAGATCTGGAATATTTTTTGCCTTTCCAATAAACGTAATTATCATCATAATTAAGATCACCACGTTTCATTTGGTCTATATGAACCATTTCGTGGTCTATAACTTCTTGAGTTTTTGAAGGACATACATCTTTATTAATAATAATTGTTAAATTATTATTAGCTTTACCCATAACATCGTCTTCCATATCCACGTGATACACTGGAGTGTTGTCTATTTTATACGGAGGATTGTTAAGTTTAAAAGCCATATTTATTTTCTGTAAGGAAACATTTTATTTAATGTTTTTTTTCTGGCTTCACAACCGCAAGGGATGTTTAGTCCCTTGCTCATTGTGTCTACCATTTTTTTGATACCAGTAGCTTTAGTAAACTTTTCTACGCTGTCTCCTAAACCTGTTGATTTCATTATTAACCTATTTTAAATGATTTAAAATAAACTTTGTTTGCAGAGTCATATTTAGCTCCAGCAACAGCATTTTGAGGTGCTCCTACTGTAGATTTTACTCCACCTGGGTTAGCTGTGATAGCTCTGTTAATAGCTGCTTTTAATTGAGCTTCATAACCAGCAGCATCACATCTTGCCGTGGCAGGGTCAGTTGCAGCAGCATCTGTACTACATAATACAGTACATACATCTGTAGCTGCAGTAGGTGCGCGTAATGTTAAAGTAGCAGTCATTCTGTTTGCAGTTTCTGCTACAGATACAGCTACGATACTTGAAGCCAACAACAAGTTGTCTCCGTCCTCAGCTGCAACAGCTCCACTTCCATCATGTCCTCCTACTACAGGAAAATTAATCCATTGTGCCATAATTTTTAGTTTTAAATTGTGTAATTGTGTAATTGGTTGTTTTGAGTTTTATACAGTTCTCTACTGTTTTACATACAATGCTTTCCTGCTGGTGATCCTTTGTCTTCCATTTCCATAGACCCTTTCATCATCATTGCAGACTTTGAATGCTTTGACATCCAAGACATGTCTCTTCCTCCACTAGCATCTTTAGCTACTGGATCATCGTGCATTAAGTTGTATTTTTCTTGTTTTATAGACTCTCCTTTTCTCATACCATAATGATGGTTTTGAGCCGGTGAATCATGACCCATTTTATATGGGCTCATTTCTGTTGGGCTGTGACCCATTTCAAGAACAGTTCCATATTTCATTTTTGGTCCTCCTTTTTTTCCGGCGTCAGGGCCGTATCCAAATTTTCCAGGCATAATATTAGTTTTTATTTATGTTTATTCATTGCTTTAGCTTTTCCTATTTCCCAGTCTTCAATCTCTCCATTTTTATTTATATCTTGAGGTTTGAAGTGTTTTTTAGCTGGTGAACTATGATGTTCTTTATCATATTTCATGTCGCCTGCTAATTTTGAAATATGTTTCTCATCAGCAGTCATTTTCTCGTCGCTGTGTCCGTGATGATCATCATATAATACATCACGCTTTAAATAATCTATATGAGCCGCGTCGTCTCGCTCAGTAGCTTTATAATTTTCTTTAGTAACTCTAGTGTGTGCATGATCTTTTGAAAACTTAGAGTTTCCAGTGTATTTTCCGTAGTGTCCTTTATGCATAATTTATGATTCTTATATTATTCCGTATTTCTTTTTGTCCTCATCAGACATAAGATTAGCAAGGTTATTGTATGCTGATTTTTCCTGTTTATCTGCCATTACTTGGTTAGCAGTAGACTTAGCACTTATAAAATTAGTTTTTTTATCAAACTTAGTGGTATCTTTACCCTTGCTTGCCATTTTCTTAGATCTTTTATTTCTTCTAGCTACTCTTTTAGCTTGTCTTTTTGATTTACCTTCATAATCAGGATTCTCTTGACCCGCTATAAAATCTTTAGTAGCGCTTTCTACTTTGTTAAACATGTTTTGATATAAATCAGCAGTTGAAATATACTGACCTACATCACCCCCACCTCTATATCCACCATAGTTATGAAGTGGCGTGTGCATTTCTGCCGCAGAGCCTCTAGCAGCGTCTTCGTCTTCTCTTACTTGAGCACTATCATTTTCTCTTCTTTCTGAACTATGTTTAGCTTTAGCTTCCTTAATTTTTTTCTCTAATGCAGCTATAGCTTCATAATCTTTTCCTCCTTGACCTTCAGTGCTTAAACCTTTTTTTACAGCTAATTCTGGATCATTTTTTAAAATTTCCAATTGCTTTTTTAACTTGCCATGAGCAGTTAAAGGTGACTTCACCATGAAGCCGTGTCTAAATTTAGTCATAATTTTATTTTTAATCGTTAGGCTCTTGTCTTATTTTAAGTTTACCGTTTACACACTCAAACTCACCTATTTCCCTGTTAAACTCTTTTAAGTTTTCAGCTTCACTTATAGGTACTTCTACTTTCTTATATTTACCATCAACTTTTTTAAGTGTGGTTTTAGATTTTCTAGACATATACTCAGCTTTTTTCTTTGCTTTAGCTTCAGCGCATTTGTCTTGTTTAAATGGTGATTTACTTTTCATGTTTAACTGTTTGCGTGGTATGCTGCAAGAGCGTCTTTAGCAGCTTTTTCAGATGCAAAACCGCTTCTCCATACACCACCTTTTTTATTGTTTAAAATAATATATTCGCTACCTCTTTTTTTAATGCAGCCACTACCGCCTTCAGACTCAGCACATCCTTTACCGGCTTTTAAAAATGGACTACTAAATTGTGTATAAGACATTATTTATTATATACTTTAGCTTTTTGTGTTATTGGTCCTGCTTCGTATTTGCAAGGATACTTAGATACCTGCATACCTGTAATACCATTACTATTACCAACGCCCATTGGAAAACCTACTTTACTTAATGGACCATCCCATACAGCGTTTTCACCTATCTGCCCTGATAATTTAGGATTTTTTTTAATTTTTTCAATATCGTGCATGCTCATAATTAGTTGTTTAATTTTTTTTTGAATATTTTTTACTTACAGATCTCTGTCTTTCTAATGGAGTTCCAAAAACCTTATCAGCATTTAAATCACCACCTGAAGCAGCGGTGCCTACTCCATTCGCCACCATATCCGCGGCTTGCATAGCATTTTCTTCAACTGTATTTATAGCTGCTGGCTCAACTGGGTTAGCAGCGTCTTGTGGTGTAGCTCCTGTAGATTGAGATATTTGTTCACTTATAGCATCTAGTTTAGACATTATATTTTGCTCAAGTCTGTTGCCTCGTGGGCGTTTTCTTCCAAGAGCTCTACCTATACTTCTAAATATACCAAAACCTAGTGGACTATCATTATCTTTATTAATCATCTGTGTTTATCTTTATTTACATTTTCAATAGCTTTTGATAAAACTTTATCTGTATAACTTTTACCAGCCATTAATTTATTTCTTCTAATGCTTATTGGCAAGTCTTCTTCACCTAGCATTATTCTATATATTCTTTTTATAAGTTGCTTACCTTTAAATGACAATTGGTATAAATTATGCTTTTGAGTTGATCTATTTCTTTTTCTCCATATAACAACCCATTCATTGTCTATTAATTTAGCCCAGCGTCTTGTATCCCAACTATAAGAATATGTCCCTTGTTTAAAATCTTTTATACTAAATAATCCTATACAATCTAAATAAATTAATAACTCTAAATCAGCATCGTTTAAACTATTGTTTTTACAAGCCCATTTTCTTATTATTCTGTAATGCTTTAGTAGACTTAAATCTTTAATGTCACTAGCCGTTAACGATCTCATGTCACTACCACTACATCTTGAGCTTTTATAACACTATAAGATTTTTTATTTATTTCTATAGTATGACCAGCGTGTCTGTCATAAAATATAGTATCATTTTCGCTTATTCCAGCTACATCAGTACCAACAGAAATAACATTGGCTTCTATATATCTTATATCTGATCTTTGGTTTTCAGCTAAAAGTAAACCACCTTTTGTTTTAGTAGTTCCTTCTTTTATTTTTTTTATAATTAAATTCCTACCTATTGCTTTCATCTATTCTTAAATTATTGATTACACAATCAGTGGAAAGTATTGTTGTTGCTACAGAAGCTGCGTTTTGAAGAGCGCTTTTTGTAACTAATAACGGATCTATTATACCGTAATTAATCATATGTACCATATTTCCTGTAACTACATCAATACCATATTTTTCTTTTGCTGGTATTTCTTTGTTTTCAATTCCAGCATTATGCAGTATTGTTTTATACGGAGATAATATAGCTTTGCTTAAAACTTTTTCACCATCACTTTTCCCTTTCATTTTTAAAGCAGCGTTTAACAAAGCAATACCCCCACCTGAAACTATGCCTTCTTTAACAGCAGCTTTAGTAGCACAAATAGCGTCTTCGACTCTATCTAGTTTTTCTTTTAATTCAATTTCAGAATTAGCACCTACTTTAACTATAGCTATTTTAGCAGCTAACATTGCTAGTCTTTTTTCTAATTTTATAACTAAATTAGGATTTTTTTCTTTTAATACTTTTTCTTTTATATCTTCAATTACAGCTTTTGTTTCATCTGATTGATTAGCTATTTGAAGAACAGTATTATCATAGGTGGTAACACTTTTTAAGCATGAACCTAAATGATCTACTTGTATCATCTCCATATCATCACCTAAGTCTTCATTTATTATAGTAGCACCAGTAAGCATGGATAAATCTTGTAGCATTTGCTGTTTGTTTACCCCATATGTAGGCGCGTCTATAACATTGACTTTTATATTACCCTTCATCTTATTCATTGCTAGAGCTGATAAAACACCCTGTTCTAAATCGCCTATAATAAGCAAGGGTTTATTGTTTTTTATTACGTGCTCTAGCACGGGTTGAATTTGTCTAATTGTATCAACTGGTGATTCAATTAATAATACTAGTGGATTTTCTAGTTCAGCAGACTTGTTTTGTTTATTAGTTATAAAATGAGAATTTTTTAATCCTTTATCGTATTGAACTCCATCTATAACTTCAAAACTTGTTTTTCCATCTTCAGCTGTTTCCATCATAACAACACCAGTGTTTTCTACAGAATTAAAAGCATCTGCTATAATAGATCCAAGAACCTCATCATTATTAGTAGATATTGAAGCAACTTGTTTTAACATGTCTCCTTTTACTGGAACTGAAATTGATTCTAAGTATTTTACTACTTTTTTAACACCGTTGTTTATACCTTCTTTTAAGTCTCTTGAGTTTGTTTTATTAGAAACTTTATAAGCTTCTTCTAATATAGCATGTGCTAATACTGTTGCTGTCGTTGTGCCGTCTCCAGCTTCTCTAACTGTTTTGCGTGCTGCTTCTTTTATAAGTGTAGCACCCATGTTCTCAACAGGGTCTCTCAATATTACTGAGTCGGCAACAGTTACACCATCTTTAGTTATAACTGGTTTACCATTGTGATCTTCTAACATTACACACTTACCGCTAGCTCCAAGTGTGGAGCTAACAGCATTTGTGAGTTTTGTTATACCTTTAAATACTTCTTCCCTAGCTTTGTCACCAAAGTTAAGGTTTTTGACTATTAAGTCTGACATAATTTAATTTAATTTAATTTAATTTACTTTTACTATTTAAAAGTCTTAACGACTTGTGGTCCGCGAATATGAGCTAATTTTTTCTCATAGTGGTTAATCGAAGCATCTATTGCTGATTCAGCGCCTTCAATTGTTTCGCGTCTCGTTACATCGACCCATGTATCTTCTTCATTAGGGTCAAGGTATTCAGTTTGGTAGAAACCATTTGGTAGCTGTACTATTCTCCAGTTTTTCTTTTGAACTACATGCTCCCATAATTTCTTGGCTTCTTCGGTTATTTGTGGTTGACTAGACCACGATTGAGTCTGATAATAAAACGTCATTGGTTTTGGTTTTAATTGTTAATATTTGGTTTGCACTAACCCGTGCCGGGTATATTTTATATATTCACTTGGTTTTGGTGAATTTTACTAGTGTACTATGTTTAATGAATCTCCATTTCTGTAAAGATCTCCTGCTACTAGTCCAGCAGCTAAAGCAGCAGCATTATTTGCGTAGTTAGATATAATAGCTGAAGTTATACTTATTTTAGTTGCTGCAACTTCTATTTTTGTAGTGCCGCCACTTTGTAATTTAACAGAACCACCAGTTGCATCTATGCTTACATCTGTAGCTGATTTTACTATACCAGCTCCAGCACCTAAGCTTATATCACCACCGTTGCAAATTAAATCTCCAGTTAGTGTTACACCTGCAGACGTTGTTGATAATCTTAAATTACCTGAGTGATAAAGAAAAGCGCTACCACTATCAGTAAATTGCGCCATTTGACCACCACTAGATGTAGATACAAGTATATTAGTAGAACCTTTTAGAATAAGATTTCCAGTTCCTTGGTCATCTATGTAACTATCAGAACCATTGTGATATATTCGTAAATCACCACCAGCCGCTGATCCAACTTCTAATTGGATATTATCTGGTAATATAATATCACCAGACATTGTTCCACCTGCTAAAGGTAAGTATGCAGCTCCAGATATAGAAGTATCAACATATGATTTAGAAGCGGCGTCTGTAGCCGCTACAGGTGTTGTTGGTATAGTCACTTGACCACTGAAAGAAGATTGAGTACCTGTTATTGTAATACCAGTGCTTGTTGTTTCAAACTTTTTAACGTTATCATAGTATAGTTCAATAGGTCCATCTTTTGTAAACTTTGCATAGTTTTCTCCAAGTAAACCAGATTTAACTTCTAACTCAGTGTTGGATATTAAAATAAGATCACCTGAACTACTGTCTTGTATTATTGAATTACTACTTATATCTCCTCCGATTCTTAATCTTTCAGACCCTCCGCCATCAAGAAATATTATAGGAGTTGTTTGACCCATTGTCAAGCTCTTGACATCGCCGTTTATAGTAACGTTATCTGCAAAAGTAGCAGCAGCATTAACTGTTAATGTATCTGTGCCAGCGTTACCTAATATTGTATTACCGTTTGTAGTTAAATCATCAGTTGTTATCGATGTGTTGTTTATAGCTGTTCCTCCACCAAAAGTATAAGTAGAAGTAGCTCCTGCACCTGATCTTACTATTGTTGAATCACCTACCGCTACAGCGCTAGTGAATAATGCTAATGTATTTAGTGTTCCAGTAGCTGGTGTTCCAGTCGCTAGTGCGTTTATGCTATCGATAGTAAATGTCTTAGTAGAGTTAGGTGTAGTAGATACATCAGTACCTATTATAAGATCACTACCTGTGGGTGTTACTGTTGGGTAAGAGTTAATTATTGCCATAGTTTTTTGTTAATTTCTTATATTATATATACTTACAGATAAAGTGAGGTTTTTACAAGTGTGACAATAGACTGTTACTTATATACCTTATAAGGCTTATGTCCTATTTTAAAAAAACGTTACAAATAGAGAGTAATTGTGTACCCCCTACCCGCCGCACTTGCATTTTCTCTGTAAAATTTAGCTTTTTTTGCCACCCCTAGCCCTTTTTTTAGCATTTTTACAAACAGATTTAGGCTTTTTGCAGATAATATATATGTAAAACAACTTAAAATAATACTATGTTTAAAAAAGATAATATCACTCAAACAATCGGTCTAATATTCACATTTACCTTTATAATACCATGTCTAACTATGATACTTATCCACGTTATTACTACAATATAACAATATGACAAGTTGACATGACAGTAAGTCACTGAATACTATGACAATATGTCTTAATGACAATATGACATCTATATGACATTATGACACATCGCGCAGTACTTTACTAACAATTACAACAAGTAAATAAATATACAACTTTTACAAACAAAACTAAACACATTACAGATAATATAAATGTAACTAAATAATAATAACTTAATAATAATAACTATGCAAAATTTAATTTCTAAAAGATTCGTAATCAGACAATCACTAATCGGTAAAAATCAAGACATTACTGTCAACTTCAAAAATGGTAAAACTTGTACTTACAATCATGATAAAGTATTTGAAATTATGAAAGATAAACTAGAAACTATGCCATGTTTCATCAAGTATAAATCTTATACTTCATCAAATAACGTACCAGTTTCAGTAAGAAGTATTGTTGAAGTAAAGTAAACAATACTCTTAAAATCTAGTCTTGGAGCAGAGGTGGGTTTCGACTACTCACACTAGAACTAAATAAATACTATGAATAAATATTATAGCAAATTACAGCAGAGATTTGTCACAAGTGAAATATACTTTGATGAATTACTATTCGGTACACTAACTGATGAAAATTATGAGCGACCAATTACAAATAAAACAAAATCTAATACAGATAATATAATAAAATGAAACGTATAAAATACATATCACTCTTATCACTCTGGTTACAAAGTAATCACGAAATACTACCTGTTCTTCCGCAAGAACTACTAAATGAAGTATATGTATATCAGCGCTTTCAAACTAAAATAATATAACTATGTCAACTAAATCTTACACATTACTAAAAATATCTTGGCGACTATTCGACAAGCACTATACTAAACTAACCGATGAACAAAAGTCTAAAGTGTTAGATATATACTATGATTTCTATTAAAATATAATACTATGCAATTTCAAGATACTAAATTCAAAGAACTAGACGCTAAAGGTCTAATCACTAAAAAACTTCAACAAATTGATGAGTTTGAAGCTAACTTCAATCCTAATA
>TARA_R100000654_G_scaffold4302_3_pt1 | contig 18563 bp, 23 predicted proteins | sample TARA_R100000654 | Tara Oceans TARA_R100000654 (sample SAMEA2622473) | marine metagenome | biome: marine biome (ENVO:00000447); feature: surface water layer (ENVO:00002042); material: "saline water (ENVO:00002010), including plankton (ENVO:xxxxxxxx)" | depth 5 m
GTTATTTTTACCACTATTGAAAGGTATTTCCCAAACATTACCAACATTTTTAGTTTTAAAAACATTACTAAATCTCGAATAAACTTCTTTTTTATTTAAGCATATATTTGCACTTGTATTCCTTAACATAAAAATAAATTCGGTTTGATTAGTTAACTGTCTTGTCGTATTTGCAGGTTGTTGATTATACCTATACCATATAATAGTATCGTGCAGTTTAAACATTAATTCATTTGTAATATTTAAAAGTTCGTATGCTCTAATAGTTGTTTCACTATCATTTGAAATATTTAAAAAGAAAGTTCCATCTTTTTTTAAAACTCTTTTACATTCTTTTAACCACTTTTTACACCAATCTAAATATTTATTATAAGAATTGAAATAAGATTCATATTCGAAACCTTTCCAATAAGGTGGAGAAGTTATTATACAATTAATAGAATTGCTTTCTATTTGCTTCATTACTTCTAAACATTCTCCTTTGTGTAAATTTTTCATTTTATTGAATTATATATTTGTTTTATTTGTTTAAAAAAAGGGGAGTGGTTAGCTCCCCTGTATTGTTATCTTGACAAGTGTTTGAATACTTTAAATACTCTATCAAATTCTACTCCTTTATTTTCGCAGTCCTCCATGTTAATCTGCAATAAAAGGTTAGTGAACTGTAAGTTACATTTTGCTACTTCATAATCCTCCTTAGTCCAAGACGGATATTTTCCCTCCTCATATAAGTTAATCCATAGCTCTGTGTTACTTGTTTCTACTTTACTTAAAATTTTGTAATTTTTCATATTTTCTCTGTTTTTATTTGTTATTAATTACGATGTAAAACTAATACTTAGATATCATATATGCAAATATTTTTTAAATAAATTTTAAAATAATTTATAAAGCACTGTAAATCAGTAACTTAAAAATAGTAAAAAAATTAAAGATTTTATAAATCCATTAAGAAATTGATTGCTGTATGCCCTCCAATAACAACCCCACAGCCAACAGCTTGCTTTTTATAGTTCTTTGCGTATGCCATAGCAAAGGAATCTCTGTCAATTCCACAGCCAACTTGCATCCCAAATATTTTTTTATGTGTGCCACAAGTCCACTCCACATAAGATTGTGTATGGATATGACCCTGACACGTGGAAAACATATCATTCTTTGCTCTTGTCTTTGCTGTGCCTCCCTCTCCATGCACATATTGAACACCATCAATCACAAGTCTGTCATGCCATTTCCATTTTTTTGTTCCCAGCACATCATTGTAAGATTTAATCCAAGCCTTTGGGATTGAGCTTGTTTTTGCTTTCCTCATAATCATCCTGTCATGGTTTCCAATTATGACATCAGCTTTGGGGAATTGTTTTCTCCATTTATCAAGATGATTTATTGCTGTTGATAATTCTGCTCCTCCTCCATCTGCGTCAAATTCATTCTCATGATATGAGGCATGATGATTGTCAATGATGTCTCCTATAAAAACAACTTTATTAAGATTCCAACTCTCATAAATATCAACACAAAAATCAAAATAATCAGGATGCTCAAAAGGACAATGCAAATCCCCCACAATTAAAACTCTGTTTTCTTTTTTTGTCAAGTTTCTGTAAGCCTTTAATTTTTTGCCTGTCAAACGTGGTCTTGACTGTTCCATTTTATTTGCCTCTTTGAGCTCGTCTTTTTCTTCTTCTGGCTTTACCATTTAAACACCAAGCAAAAAACCTCCCTAATAAGTTGTATTTGCTCTTAACGTCAATCGTTGTGCCATGCTCATCTTTTTTTATTTCAAAATCTAACACATCAGACTCTGTATCAAACTTAAAAACTGAAATGTTTCCATCCTTAGTATAAGAGATGTCTATTGATGATGTATCTATTTCAATATAAGTTTTCCCTTTCTCTTTGTCTCTGATAAATTTGACATCAAAGTTTTTTCCATCAATATCTATATTGATTGGCTTTTTTGCATTTTTCATTTTATACATAATTTACATTTTAAAATTCATTAATTAAAGCAAAGCTCAAATATTTCTGAGGCTGGCATATATTCACAATGGTCTCATAGATAATATTGTCATTAAAGACTAAACATCCAGCCGAAAATCCCCCAATCCTTGTCCTAACAATATCTTTGCCTCTTTGATATGTTGAGCCATGAATATTCATATATATATTATTGTCATAAACTTTGCCAAGCTCCTCAGCAATCTCATCACAATCACCATCTCTGTAATATTTAACTTTTTTGCATTGCCTGAATGCTGGCATCTTGCCTTTATGGAGTCCATATTTATGAGTCTTATAATTCCACTCATCAGCTTTCATCACTGCTGTTCCTTTGCTGTTATATTTTTTAAATCCTCCTGTTAAAATAGATTTACCAGCGTGAGTGGTGCAAGTTCCTCTCATGATAAACTTTTCTCCTTTATATAAATAAGCCTTATCATCAAATCTGTCAGAGATAGGATTTGCACTCCTGATGAATATAAGCCAATAATCATCTGGAATGTTTTTGAATGATTTTAATCCTTTGACTCTATCCAATAATTGTTTATCTGTGTAATTTTTAACCATCTTATCAAATATAATTTTTTCCGAAATACTTAAATCATTGTAAGTATAATTTTTTTTTTTAAAGCCTCCTCCTCTGTTTTATAATATGGCTCATTTTTATGTCCTAATCTTGATGGAGTTTTTAATCTATTTAACCAAGTCCTCCCTGATTGTTTTTTTATTTTTACCATTGATGTTTTCTGATTCTCTTGAGTTTAGTGTTTTCGTTTTTTAAAATTTTATTTTGCATTCTTAAATCATGGATTAAACTATCATTTAAATGTCTCAATGAATCAATACAAATCTCAGCCTCTTTTTCAATTTTGTTTGTTTCTTTATTTGTAATTTTTTTTCTAATTGGTGCATCAAAAAAAGCTCCAATCAAACTCAATAGTCCAGCTAAAATGATATATTTATTATCCATGTCAATATTTTTTATAAATCCTCAAGTTCATGTTTTCGTTTATTTTCAAAAACTAAATCTTGCAAAAGTTTTTTGTCTCTTTTTCGTTCCTCGTCACAGTCTTTGATTTGCTCTTTTTGTGTGATAATTTCACTCTCTTTTGAATCAAGCAAATATCTGCCAACCCAACACAAAGCAATCACAACAAAGAAAAAAATCACACTAAATGGAGACTTTAAAAATTGACTAAATCCTAAACTCAAAATTTTCTCTTTCATCTTATCAATTATCATTTTTAAAATCATATCCATCCATAGGTATTGCACACCAATTATCATCAGAATAAATCTCAGCCGTTGCTGTCATTGTCCATCCAGCCAACACATCACTCCCTCTGTTTAAAAATGGCTCTGTATTTATATCTCCATCAATATCCATGAAATCCTTAAATCTCCACTGTCTGAATATTGTCTTTATATCGTTGCAAATAGACAAACAATCTGAATGCACCTCATCAATCTGTCGGAAATTGTCTGAGTTGTATTTATCACAGATTGTGATTATCAATTTAACTTCAACAAAATTGTCTCCCATTTTTGCTGGTTGCAATGTGCAACACATTAAACGATAATTCACAGAATCTCCTGAGATAGCATCAAGAAAATCCCCAAAGAAAAAGCTCTCAATTTGTTTGTGCTTTGTTGCTATTTCTTCGAGTTCTGTTTTTAGTTGATTTAATGTTTTGTCCATCTTTTGAGTTTAAATATTTGTTTAATTTCTTAAACTGTTTGTCTGTGATTTTAAATCTCATACTATCCAATTGTTTGGTTTATATCCTGTATGGTCTTTTTTGACATATTCATTCACATTGTCTCCATAGCTTTCTATATATTCAGCAAACATGACTCCATTGTCGTCTTTTAAATAGCCTATTAATCTTTGTTTATAGAATTGTGCATCTTTTTTGAGTTGTTCTCTTAAATGCGTTGTCTGTGAGTCTGAGTTTGATGTGATTGCATCATCAGAAACTCTCCCCACTGTTTTATTGGTTAATTTATCATTTAATAAATACGCACATCTATAATCAACAAAAGCAACAAGGCAAGGAATGACATAATTGTTCATCAAATTGCTGTAATTTGTTGTCCATGAATTTGTTTGCACTCTTGTCAATAAGGCATTATATAATGGAGTCCCCAGAGCTGGTTGAACGTGGATGTCTTGAGTCCTTTTTATTGCCACAGCAAGGAGCTTTGTGTCTGTATTATTGTGAATAATGCCCAGCCGTTTTAAATTTGATACTGATATTAAATAATCCATCTTAATTTATTTTTTTATGACTAATTCTTGAAACCATATATGTCGACAATAAGGAGTTGTCACATTTGTCTTGGGATTGTGATACCAGCCTCCTCTGAATTTCCACACATCTCTTGAGACTCTCCCTGATATTGTGTTTATTTCCTCTCTTGTGTATATCCTCCCTAAGTCAATAAGTTTCTGACAAAATTCTCTTGTCTTTGTTTTAACAGGAGGAGCATCAGGTCTCACTTGATATCTATATCTAACTTCAAATTGTCTGGTCTCAGGGAGCTTGTCAAGAACATACTCTCCAACATCTGTGACCTTTGTTTCAACAATCATCTCCCATCCTTTTAATCTCTCTATTGATTCAGCGATTTCCTTTAAAGGTCTCCCTAATGCTTTTGCAATAGATGAGCCATCCTCTCCTTTTGATAACATTCTTAAAACGCTTTTATCATACTCATTTATCTCTCCTTTTATTTTGCCTATTGATTCAAGAGCAAAATTTTCTCTCTTGACAATCTCATCCTCTGGAGTTTCCCATTCCAAAACATCAGATTTTATCACATTATAATCAGACGCATCAGCTCCAAATTGAGAAAAAACTTTTAATTCAAAGTCATCATCTTGAGAATTGAAATCATGAGAGTGATTGCATCCATCATGAGACAAAGATTCTGGAGTCTCCTCTTTTATATTTACAGGATTAACATCTTTGAGTTTTATTCTGCCAGAATATCCAGAAAGCTCAACCATTTTATTGAGCATCCATTCAAGCCTCCTCTGTCTCATGTCAATATATGAGTTTTTAAATATCTCAAATAATTCCAAAGCCTCAGCAGAATTGAAACTCCCCTCTTGAATTATTCCAAATAATTTGGGAGATGTTATTGAATGAGCCACAAGGATATTCTGTTGCACAGAGTTCTGGAGAATCTCATATCTTTTGTCAAGGTCATTCCCATTCAACTGATGTACTTCTGGAGCTTGGTCTTTGCCATTTGAGAAAGTGATAATTATCTCTCCAGCATCCTCAAGAGCTTGACTTCTGCCTTTTATCATGTCCCTGATTTTGTTCTCCTCCTCAACAGATTCTGGAATCCCTCCTGTCATTGATATCAATGTCCCTGATTTGAATCCATTGTTAAGCTCATACATATGAAATTTTGAAATATCTCCATCTGTTTGTATTGCCGTTACTCCTCCATAATAAGGGGGCTTAGGATAAATCCCTTTCTCTCCCTTATATTTTTTGGATGGCTCTTTATAGTACATGATAAATGTCCCCTGTGGATTTTTCTCATCCAGAGCTTGCATTGTTCTTAAATTTGTCTTTGATTCTGATTGATTCATCACAGACCAATCATCTGACAGATAAAATGTATGCATATCCTCAGAGATTCTCAAGTCATCCATGTTGATGTGCTCCCATCTGACAACTCTTGTCCCCTCTTTGTTCCATGTTCCCTTGACAGCAAATCCTCCAAACAGCTCAAAATCAAAAGCCATTCTCTCAGCAACTTCATTCATGTTAAAGTCTGAGAATATATTATCAATAAATCCCTGTAAATCTCCAGAAACAGCCTCAAGTCCTCCTCCTGAAATATAGAAAGTTTTATTTTTTATGATTCCAGAATGCCATGCACTTGAATTGTATAAATCAATCAATTGAAATGGATAATCATTCTTTTTCCCCCATTTGATGAATCCTGTCCTCCTGTCGAGCTCCTCAACAGGCTTGGCAATATCTTTGCCAAAACTTAAAGACATAATTTTGTTATTCATAGATGTTGTTGCTTATAGTTTGTATATATTCAAAATCTGGAGACTGTGTTTCATACACATACATCCTCCCCTCCTCAACAAGTCCATCACTTAAAGCTGGATTCACATTTGTGCCATTGTCTTGCTGGTATATCTTATAAATATAATATCCATTATATGGCAAAGTTGCATCCACTCCATCCTGAAAGCTGAAAGAGTTGTATCTTGAAACTGAGGAGCTTGTATCTGTTAAAACACAATAGACTGATTGATTTGATTGTTCATGCATAAATTCAAATAAATAAAAAGGATTCGTCAAAGTTGCCAGCTCAGTTGCTGTCACTATCAGAGTGCTTGTTGCGTTTTTTTGTATTCTTAACATTTCTCTTTTTTATTAATTTAGGCACTTTGGTCTCAAAAATATAATTGATACCTAATGCCTCAAAAAGTTTTTCTTGTCCCTCCTCCACTAATATCATTCTCTCTAAAATTCTGCTCCATACCTTAGAGCCAATATATTTCTTTTTTATCTTCATTCTCAAATTTACAAAAAAAAAGGGAGGACATAGAGAGCCTCCCTTAATATTATTCTCTCCAGAATATAAATATTATACTGATGGAGATTGTTGAGTCAATAATGATGTGATGACTGATGCTTGAACATCAGGCACGCACTCATTCTCCATGCCATATAGAGAAATCATATGTCCAAGTCGGTCAGATTTCAATACTCCAGATGTATATTCAGAGCCATCATTCACTTGGAGCCCCTCTCCAAATCCAAGAGCAACATAAGTTCCATTTGCTTTTTCTACTAAGCAAACAACCTCATTTTGAGCTAATAAATGAATCTCACTTCTTAACTCTTTTGTGTCTGATGCTAAAATCATATTTAATGTATGCTCATACCACAAAGTCCCATTTTCTTTGTTGACTTTGATTGGTGCAGTATAGCTTGATAAATTTGACTTTAATTTATATTGAAAGACCTCTCCAGAGACTGTCATTGCTGTTATCTCATTAGATGTCAAAGTTGAGGCAGTCATATTTCCTAATGGAAACAATATCACTGATTTTATTCCTCCTTTGCCGTTGGTACAAGTTCTGTCATTGTACCCTGTTGTCATATTACACGCCACTGTGTTAGGTTTTAAATGTTTAACAATAAGAGGAGGAAATTAATCCTCCTCAATTAATTTATCTATTATGATGGAGATGATGTTCCATGCCATACACCAATCTGATTCAAGAAAGGTACTTGCACACCAGCTCTGAATTGAGAACGGATATAAATCACGTCATCATCTTGAGAATACCATAAATCAAATGACTCAAAGTCAGATGTCAAGTCAGTTCCAAAAACAAACTCTGACGCTCTACCTGTGTAAATATCATCTTTTGTATTTAATCCATTTACTTTGACAATTTTCATGTCAGTTCCAGGCAATATCACTTCATTCATTGTAGCAATAGCACTCGGAGAGTAATGGAAGAAATTTGAATCAACTAAGTTCTTCATCAATTTGTTGAAATTCTCACGTCCTGTGAAACAGATTAAATCACTTGCCTCAGCAACATTTGATGGAGTATTTGTGAAACACTCATAAAAAACGTCATATGCGTTAGCGTTTGTAATTGTTGCTGTTGATGATGTGTTTAAGTTTACACATCCAGCTCCTGTTGTTAAGAATTGAGAATATCCATTCATAAGAGCTAAGTTTCCAGAGCCTGTGGATTTATTTCCTCTCCAGATTAACTTGTCAAGCTCATGTGCGTGCAACTGTAATAAATAAGATGTAAGTTGCTCCTCAAAAGGTAGGTCTTTGTTTTCCTCATTTGCTCCACTTCTTAGAGCTAACTGAGTCCAAAATCCAGCAAGGTCTTTGTTGCAGAATTTTTTCATATATCCAAGAGACTCAACAGCAATTGCTCTGTCAGTAAAAACAGTGTTCCCTGATGGAGTTAATGCACAAGAGCCACTTGCTTGATAAGTGATTGTATCATCCATCAATTTAAGTTCCTCAGTTTTTTTCACACCCTCTTGGATTGTGATGTATCCTAAGGTCTTTGCCTCAGATACTGAACGTACTATCAAGTCAGGAGATTGCTCATCAACATAAGCTGTTAATCCTGAAACATCATAGTCAAAATTTGTCTTAATGTATTTTTTTAACGACATTTTTTTTAATTTAAAATTTAACAATTAATTATTTACTCATTCGGTTTTTAAGCCAGATTTGTCTTGATGTCAAATCTCTGGCATCTTTTACTCTTGCAAATTTCTCAGACTCAACTGAATCAACAGATGGCTTATTCTTAAAAGACTCATAGTCCTCCTTTAATGATGTAAGCTCATTCTTTAGCTCTGTGTTTGTTTCTGTAATAGCTGTGAACATTTCACTGATTTTCTCAGTCAATGTGTTTAGCTTTCCATTTACAATGTTTTCAACATCATCAGCCGACAATGTGACAGAGACATTCTCATCTGTTGTCTCCTCAATATTTTCCTCAACAGTTTCCTCAACAGTTTCCTCAGAGCTCATCTCTTCAGATGATGCCTCCTCAGATGACTCCTCCTCTGGAGTTTCTGCTGGAGTCTCCTCAGCTACTTCTGAAATAACTTCTGTGACAATCCCCTCAGCATCTGTGATGATTGAGATTCCCTCATAATCTCCTGTCAATTGATGTGTTCCCTCTGGAGCTGGGATTCTCTCATCTCCTGAAACTACAAAACAAGCAACTCCAACCTCAAGGTCTCCATCCCATTCAATTACAGTTCCATCTGATAAAACAGCTTGAGCAAATTTCTCAAACTTATTTGAAAATGATGTTTTAATTTCTTTTAATAAATCCATCACTTTATTAACGTTATTAGTCATGATAATTATGTTTTTATATACTATGTTTGTATGTTCTAAAAATCAAGTATTTTCAAATATTTTTAATATTTTATAAAATGTCTTTAAATACTGTTTTAATGCGATTTAAGAGACTTTCATGTTTCTGTGGTATGCTACCCTCTAAAAATGGAGATGTGAAAAAATCCTTATTTTATAAGGGATTCAGAGCCTCATTTTTTCTCTCTCTCAATCTGTTTTAATTTAGATTCTGCCCATCTTTTTCCAGCTTTTCCTCCCCATAAAAGGTATGAAATATATCCACATGAATCTTTATCTCCAGAGTCATAATATGTCTCAGCTCTGGATAAATATGAGAACATTCTTTTTATTGTTTTGAGACTGATATTGCGTTTATTTGCCAATTGTTGAGCTCTTAATTTTCCCTCCCTCTGTGCACATTTATTGTTATTTTTTTTATTTAATTCAATGCCTCTTTTTGCATTATTAACAACAGCCTGTGGATAATCATTATAAAATCTTATATATTCATTTATAAATTCAAGCTCCTCAGCAATCTTGCCAAAAATTGTAATTTCTGAATATTCATTATGATTTTTGCAAGGCATATACCAAGTTTTGCCCTCAAATATATGCTCGTGATAATCTTCACATCCTACATCTTTTGCAACTTGCAAAGCTTTTTCTTTTGTGCTATATGCATTTCTGTCGTCTATAATTGCAAGATTCTCATCAATTACAACAGACTTAAATTTATTTTTTGACATTTTAATCTCTTTAAGATTGAACACTCCCTCAATTGAAAATCCTGAAAACTCTCCAGCTTTTGCTCTTTTATAAATCTCTTTGTCTGTCACTTTATATGATACAATCCAACTCCCATCATTTTCATCTTTGAATCTCTCTGGAGCTGTGAATCCTTTCTCCTCATCTATCTGATAAGAATGAATCATATAAATGCCCTTGACAACTTCATGAGGATTGTGCTCAAGATTAACATTGTTGAAATTGTTTCTCCTTGCATAATCAAAAATAATATCTTTAATTGACTGCTTTGAAAATACAACATAATACTCCTCCCCTGATTCATCTCTCCGAAATATTGGAGTCTCTGAGCTGATTGCTACTCCTGTGATGACTTGCTCCTCATCATTAAATTCAAATCTCTGTTTTTTTGCAAACATTTGAAATGATTTTTCATGTGCTGGATGAGAGACTAAACTGTTGAATGATACTGATGTTTCTGCATCTTGCAAATCAATATTAATCTCATATATTGGTAAATCTTTAATCATATATATTATGTATCTTTGTTCTAAATTAATGAAATTTGTTTATCCATATATAAGCTCAGCATTTGATTTTGACATCAAGCAGTCCATAAGATATGCATCCCTCTTTTTTAAAGATGCTGAATTTTACACAATAGGAGATAAAATTCCAGAGGCTAAAAATATACCATGTCAAAAGTTTAATAATATAAGAGGATGCGATGTGACAAATAAAATCCTGACATTTGCAAAAAAAATAGGAGGAGATTTTATCTATATGAATGATGATTTTTATGTGAATGATAAATACAATTTTAATCATCCAATTTGTAAGGGATATCTTAATGTCAATCCAATACATCCCCCACATTATCAAACAGCCTCAAAAAATACAATTGAATTTTTAAAATACAACAATTACAAAACACTAAATTTTGAAACTCACTCCCCTATTGTCATAAATAGTGATAAATTAATTAAACTTTTTGACTCTATAAATTGGAAAGAGGACAATCATTTTATAAAATCCTTATATCTTAATGTTTATCCTCCTGATGATTTTATTTCTGGGGATAATGTTAAAATAAAAGAGCCTAATTTTTTAAAAGCTCAAGAGTTTCTATATAAATATGGATGCTTGTCCACAGGAGATGGATTCATGACAACAGATGGAGCTTTATTTATCAAAAAACTGTCTTAATCTCTTGCATTGCAACTTTGTCCTGAGTATTTGTGATATCAGACTCCACAACAAAGACCTGAGAGGGTGCTGGAGTGCCTGAATCTTGTCCTCCAAGTATATCCCCCAGATTTGTCTGTTGTGCGTTTGTGTTGGCTGTGAATGAAGATGCTCCAGCTCCAGCCGTTCCACCTCCTCCTCCTCCAGATGCACTTGCTAATGTTGGAGCTGTCCCTCCTTGATATTTTTGAGCCAATACTGTTGCAATCTGTGTCGCACCCAAAACACCAGAGGCAATACCAAAAGGTAAACCAAGAGGCATCCCTCCATTGTTTGCAATAGATTTCAATACTGCAAGACTTGTCTCAATTGCTATCTGTGAAACTTTGAGAGCTTTCTCTCTTTGAAACTGTGCTTTTTTAATTTTTTCAGATTCGTTAAATTGTTTTAATTCAATTTGATGTTTTTGTTTTGCAAATTTCTCCTCAAGTGCTTTCTTTTGTTCATCAGTCAGAGATTGATTTGACAACTCTTGCTGTTGTTTCTTTGTTAATATATCAAGCTCAGCCTGTGAGTCCTCCTCAATCTTTGCAAGTTTATTCTCTCCTATTACATTTGCAAGCTCATTCAATGCATTAAGCTGGTCAAGTCCCATCTGTGCCTGTTCCAGCATTCTTGTCACATTCTCAACAGAATCCTCAAAGATTTTGCCGTTCTGCTCCTTAATAAAATCAGCTTTGTCTTTTGCAATTTGTTTCTCTTTATCAGCAAGCTCTTTGGCAAGTTTCTCTCTTGTTGCATTATATTCCCCCTCTAATAAAACACCCTCTTTATTTCCCTCCTCAAGGATTTTAAGTTGCTCATCAATACTGTTTTTTAAATCAATTCTTTGTTTTTCAAAATCATCCATCACAACAGCTCTGGTCTTGTCAAAAAGCTCTTGTTTTTCTTTCTCTCTCCTTGCTCTCTCTTTAATTTCTTTCTCTCCAAATATTATCTCATTCTGTAATAAATCAGCATGTAGTTGCTTTTGTTTAAATTCCATCAAGGCTTTTTCCTCATCTGTCATATTTTCAAGTCCACTCTCTCTCAACTCTTTGACCTTTCTTAAATATGTTGATTCTCTTAATCTCCCCTTTTTAAATCTTTCATCTAATTTCTTAATATCGTCTTTGATGGCATTGTCAACAATCAACTGTTTTTCTTTTTCAAATTTTTTCTTGAGTTCAATTGCTTTGATTTCTTTTTCAAGCTCAATCTGTTTGAGTTCATCATGCTCAAGATTTGTATTCTTTAACATTTCAAAACGTATCTTTTCAATGTCTTGCTCTGCTTTTAATTCTCTTTGCAAGTTTGATTTTAATAATAAAAGCCTTTCATTTAAAAATTTATCTCTGGCTTTTTTATGTCTGTCTCTCCTTTTTTTCTCATCATCCTCAAGTTTTTTCCTCCTTGCAAGCTCTCTGTTTGTGTTGTATTCATCAATACTGTCCTGATATGCTTGAGCTTTCTCTCTGTGTTTTGCAAGAGCATCATCTGCAACTTTTTGCTCATCATTTGTAAGATGAACAATCTTTGTTCTATCTTTTAATCTTTTCGCCTCCTCATTAAGATTGTGCATATTTGCATTATGAGTAGTTTGATGTGCTTTGTGAATCCTTTCCTGAGCCTCCTCCTCTGTTTTTGCTGTTAATGCAATGTTTCTGAGTTCTATTTGTAACTCTCTCTCATTTTCTTTGATTAATTTATCTTGAAACTCTGCTGATTGTTGAGCAACATCTTTCATGTTTTGGAGAGATTCAGCAAGTTGGTCTGTATCATCAGCAAGCTCCTCTGTTTCATCTTGAGCACTCATTAACTTCTCAATCAACATCCCTATTCCAACAACAAGAGCTCCCACTCCTGTTGCTAAAATTGCACCCTTTAATATTTTCATTGAGTTGGCTGTAAATATAGAGGCTCTCCCCAGAGTTTTCTTAGATGCTGTCAATACATTTGTTGAAACTGTGTCCTGAGTATTTGCTGAGACAACTCCCTTTGTTGTTTTTGCCTCTGTTCCTTTAACCCAGTTCAATAATTTTGTCACAATAATTCTGGCTCTAATTCCAAGCAAACTGTCCTTGTTCAAAGCGTTTGCCACAGCATTGATGGAGTTTGTCACTCCCATGACAGCCTGTAATTTTACCATCACTTTCATCAAGTCCTCATTTTCAGAGCCAACAAGAGCCGTCATTGATGCAACTCCTTGAAAAATTGATGCTCCTGTGCTTATTGCTTGCATGGATGTCTCCAGATGAACATAATCAGAGGATAATAATTTTACTCTGTTATCAAGGTCTGTCAATGTATCTCTCAATTGAGATGCCTGTTGGATTGCTTGCTTTCCCACTGGAGACGTTGCTCCAGCTTGTAATGCCAAGCCTTGATAATCTTTTATCATCTTGGTCTGTTGCTGGAATGTCAATGTCCCTGATTTTAACAGAGCATTCATCTCCTGTAACTTCTTGGCAAAATGGTCTGTTCCTTTTGTGTCTTTTGCTGTTTTTTGTGTTTTGTTTAAGGATTTATCAACATCCTTGACAGCCTTGTCAAATTTTTTAACATCATTAACAGAGTTTCCTGTGTTAACTTTCAGATTAAATATTGCCTCTTTTTCTGCCATTGTTATTTTTTAAGGGACATCACTTGAGTATGCCGTTCCATTTAATAAAGTTCCATCATTTCCTCCACTTCCAGAGTCTGTTGCTGTTGTGCCACTCCCCTCTTCAAATCGCCACCATCCGACTGGGTTTAAACTTGAAACGTCGTTAGGCGTTCCACTATTGTATAGTGTTTCTATATCAGTAGCAGTTAATTCAGAGTTATATACAGATACTTCATCAACATTTCCATTTATTGACCTACCAATTGTAAAATCAGCAGTATTATTCCATGCACCTGCATTCATGCTATTATATCCTGTGCTTGCTTGTTCAGAGCCATTAACATATATTTTTAATCCAGCATTAGTACGACTACCATCATAAGTACTTACAACATGATACCATTCAGTAGTACTTGTGAATATGGTATTTGTAATACGTTGGATTCTATTAAATGTTTGGTTTTGTCTTCTAACAAATATTCTGATAGTATTATCTCCTAAAAATGCCAATTGATAACCAGTTTTATTTCCAGTTGTCATCATTTTTTCAATAATAACATCACTATTGTTAATTACGTTTCTTTTAACCCAAATAGATAATGTAAATGAACTCTGATGATTAAAATCTAATTCAGATACATTACCAACATTAATTTTATCATCAACTCCATCATAAGACGTGCTATAAGTATTTAAAAATCCAGCTCCTCCTGAATATCTGAGGGAGTTTGTCATCATTAAATTGTTGCTTATACCGTACATATTTAATCTATTTCAATTGGCTCACTCCACTCATCTGATGCCATTAACTCAAGAGCCTCCTCATGAGTATATTGACCAATAGGAATGACAGTCCCATCCTCTATAAATGATGGCTCTGAATCCCATTTAATTATAAACTGAGTCAAGTCAAGACTTTTCCTGATTGTGCTTGATGATGTTTCTCCTATCTGTGAAAAATCAATCTTGTTTAAATCATCAATGCTGATTGTCGCATAAGTTAAATTATTTTTTTTCATTTTTAAAATTTTATGTTGGAACATCTGAGGAGAAAGATGTTTGATTCACAATTGTTGCGTCTGCACTCCCTATGCTGTCCGATATTGTAGTCCCTGAGCCCTCCTCAAATCGCCACCAATTATCAGGAGGAGTTGAGAATGTTGATAAATCTGTCGGAGCTCCTGAGTTATATAAAGCAGTTGCATCGCTACTTGTTAATGTAGTTCCTGACCATATAGCAAGCTCATCCATTTTTCCGTTGTATGGATTATATCCTCCATTCCCCTCCTCTCCAATATAGAGCCTATCAGTTGCATTGTAGAAATTAGCAAGTGTTCCCATTGCACTTGTTGTAGTTCTATCCACTCCATTAATATATACTTTTCCCTCATTTCCAGCACTTAAAGCTAAATCAACAGTGACAAGTATATGATTCCAACTTCCATAAGTTATTTGACTTATATCTCCTTTGACATATTGAGAATTGAAAGTTTGAACATATAATTGCACGCTGTTATCTTCAAAAAGTATTAAGCCAAATTGCCCTTGATTTGCTGTTCCACTTCTGGGATTGTGGAATAAATACTCAAGTTTAGGAGCTCCTGAATCTGGTTTTATCCATATAGAAAAACTTGCTTTTGTTCCACCATTTAATCCACTAAAAATTGCATCCGTCTTTATATAGTCATCTGTTCCATCCATTTCCACAGATTTTGTATTACTGAAAGGAGTTGCAGAGGATGACCTTGCCAAAATTCCATGCGTTGCTATTATCATGCTGTTTGTATTTGCATACATATTAAAAAATTAAAGCCACTGAGCCAGATGTTAATTGAACGCCACTGAATTGCTGTGCGTCAACAGGTCTGATGATTGCTCCTGATTTTACTGCTGTTGCTGGAGTGCTGATATATGATGCCTTTGCATCAACTCCTCCAATTTTTATGGAGCTGAATACTGTGTCCTCAAGAACAACAATTGCCTCAATGATTTTTGTTACTTCTGTCGCATCGTTGACTATATAAGTCCCCTCCTGTGCAACAAGTATACTGTCTGATTTTGCCATTTTTATTTTTATTTAATTATTATTTTTTTAAGTTGCTGATAAAAGTCCTGATAAATACCACTCATCTGTTGCAATTTTTATCAATGTTGCCATTCCATATTGATTCTCAATGTATGATTTACTTCCAGCACTTCTCACTGTCACTCCTCCAACACCAACAATCCGAGTCTTGCCAGCTCCATATTGTGCAATCAATATCTGAGTCCCCACTGCAAAAGCAATGGATGAGTTGAGAGGCACTGAGATTGTGTTTGCTGAGCCATTATTACTCTCAACAAGTTTCCCAGCATCACTCAGAGCCAGAGTATATGATACGCCTGTCTGTCTGTTTGCTGTGATTGTGCTTGCTCTCATTCCTGTCCCTGTGATTTTTCTTGAAACAAAGCCACCAGCTCCATCATCAACAGAAACCTCAAAAAGGTCTGTGTCTGCAAAAGTTTGAGCTGATGTTGTAGATAATGCCGAAATTTTAACTCCCATTTATTTTTATTTAATTATCAATTAATCTCAAAGTCCCATCCTCAGTCACTCTGAATAAATCATCCTCTGTGTTTCTTGCATTTACATCATCATAAGGATTATAAGGAGGATTCACAATTGTTGTTTGTATTCCCTCCCCTTGTATTATGCGTATTAGTTCCACCATTGTGCTGACTCCTTTCCCTGAATCATAGTCACTAACTTTCTGCAAACGATATACAACACCATCAATGTTGATTAAGTTCTTTAAATCGAGTTTATTGATGTCCTCAGACGTTAATCTCAAGTAACATGAGATAAGTTTTCCATATCTTGAAATGATTTCCTTTATAAATTTCTCATGATATGCATATAAATTGTTTGTTGTGTATGCACTTGTTTGCCAAAATACATAATCAGGGAGTCCAAAATTAAAGTCAAATGATGGAGAGTCTAAATCATCCAGATGTCCAACATAAGGATAAGAGCTCCTCAAGGTCATTGCTCCTGTTTCACTCCTGTGATTCCATGCTCCTGTATGTAGTTTTCCAAGTTGGACAAGAAATGGCTTTCCTTTTTTCTTTACAATTTCAGAGTTGCCATCCTCTTTAAATTTAATCTGGAAATTTCTGGGCACAATTAAATCTGTGTATGTTGTGGAATTTAATGGAATCCTAACAAGTATTTTTTGAGAAAATGGCAACTTCATCACATTGTCCTTGACAGCATATTGATTCTGAGAGTCAACAATAAACTCTCCATATTGCTTATCTATGTCCTCAGTATATCTCTCATTCCAATAATCTTTATCATCTGTAAATTTAAAGACATAATTTTTCGCACTCATGTTGATTGTCGGTGTGACTTTTATCTCTTTGCTTTTATCTAATTTATACGTCCAATCAATTGCATCTCCAGAAGCATTATAAAAATCTGACAATGGCTCAATCTCCATGATTGTGTTGTCATCAACTTTAGGCTTAACATATAAATTAAACGCTGTGATAATACCTTTGAAAAATGTTGCACAATCCATGTCAGGCAAGAATGAGCCGATGTTCAAAGTTGCTCCAGCAAACAGAGTTTGTGTTTCTCTCAAGATGTCAAGAGTAACTCCAGAGCTTTCTATTTGTGTTTGAACTTTTGTGAGACCATTTAATCCTCCTCCTCCAACATTTACATCTGTCAAATTATATTGCAATTTCACAGTGACCTCATCTGTGATGGATAAATTTATAATCCTGTTATAATCAAAAGTAAATGAGATTGATGTGTTTGCTGATAGTCCATCAATGCTCCCATTATAGACTTGGTCATTGACAATCTCATTGTTGTTCTTATATACTAAAATTCTGAGCTCATAATTTCCATAAGTCAAATATCCACTTGTCACATTCGGAGCTGTAAATGTGAAATCAATATCATGGTCTCCTTTGTAATTTATTTTAAATAGTCCATCACTCCCAGCAATAAACTTGAGAGGAGAGGCTGTCTGAATCTGGGAGGATAAATCTTGCACAATTGTGGAATCATAATCATCTCCCATGCTGACATTCGGTAAAAATGCAATCCCTGAGAATGCATGCTCCTGAGATGTCACATCAATAATCTTGCCTCCTGTATTATTTACCTCAGCAGTTTTTGAGCTGTCCTGATTTGATTGAGCTGTTGTGATTGTTGGCAAATCTCCCCCAGCATAAGCCATCAATAACTTTTTAAATCTTTGACTCTCTAAAAAATTAGAGCTCCATGTGATGCCAGCATAATCAAAAGACTTTTTTAAAATCTCATAGCAAAACAATTGAGGAGGCAAATGCTCAACTCCAAAGCAAGTCGGAGATGACCTATCAAAGCCATAGTCAATCATTCCATAATAATATCCTGTGCCTGTCCAATTTGGGGAGCTGTATGTTGTGGCTGGAGAGCCATTCTGTTGAATAATTCCACTCCATGAGTTTTGTTGATTTGTCAATGTCAGTGTATGATTATACTCAGACCAATCCAATTCATTAATCTTAATTTTTGACAGCTTTGAAATATAGTCAATTGTATCACTGACAAGAGTGATGTCAAATGTCCAGACTCCATCATTTAATTTGCACTCCATCAATTGAGCTATCCCATTAAACTCAAGTAAACCATTGTAATAATACCGAGCCTGTGCTTTGATAGTTGTGTCAAAACTCATGTCTGTTATCACATCGCCCTCTGTCTCTGTCAAAGAAAACACAGACCTCATCAATTTATAATTGTCTTTTGTTGAGGGCAAAGTGATTGTTTTTGATTTGTTTCCTTTCCTTGCTGATACATCCTTAATGTCTGACATATTAAATGTCAAAGGGAATGGCACTCTCTCATCAAGGTCAACCTTAAAATCGTTGATATATAATTCTCCTTTCATCTATACAAATTGAGATTGATAAGAATATGTTCTCTTTATTTCAACAGCCTCCTGAATGAGTCCATCTTTTTTGCGTTGCTTTAAAATATAGTTGGCATTGTTTACAATGACAGGCTCATATCCAGAGGCTTGCTCTAAGTAAACAAGAGGAGACTCATACAATG
>TARA_R100000654_G_scaffold3076_1_pt1 | contig 18516 bp, 10 predicted proteins | sample TARA_R100000654 | Tara Oceans TARA_R100000654 (sample SAMEA2622473) | marine metagenome | biome: marine biome (ENVO:00000447); feature: surface water layer (ENVO:00002042); material: "saline water (ENVO:00002010), including plankton (ENVO:xxxxxxxx)" | depth 5 m
TGGGTAACTGAGCCGTCTGAGCCAGGTGTTAGTCGAGTTACTGTAAACCTGCTGTTGCCAATCTACAATCGATTGCAATCTATGCTGTCAGTAACAGTGCCTTATATTGGTGTCCGACCTGCAAGCATGACTACGGCAGACATGATCAAAGCAAAGACTGATTCCGCTATGATTCAGTATCTTTGGGAAGCTTGCAAAATACCCGAAGTATTTAGGCACGCCCAGCGCTGGCAAATCGTGTGTGGCAATGTGTTTATTCACACTTATTTCGATATGGAAAAGGATCAAATTACTGCTGAGGTCGTACCACCGTATGATGTCTTTTGTCAGCGAAGCGTTGATTGCATCCATAAATCAGAGTGGCTAATCAAGCGAACCTATTTATATGGCAGTGCTATTGAGCGCCTTTATCCAAAAGTTGATCTTAGCGAAGTAGATACGGTTGTTACTAAGCTTGGTGATGATCGCATCAACTTTACCTACGCTACAGACACAGCTAACGATCAAGATCGCTACGAGGTTCTTGAGTATTGGAGCCGTGAACACAACAAGCATTGCATTGTTATTGGTAATCAAATCGCCTGGGAGGCAAAGAAGTGGGATGGTAGTCAAAAGTTTCCCATCGTCCATATTAGATTTCATCAACTGCCAGGCCGCTTGCACGGCAAGGGAGCGATTGCTCCTCTTATCCAAGTACAAAAAGAATACAATGCGCAACGTTCGGCGATCATTACTAACATTCGTCGCATGGGTAATTTGCAGTGGATTATTGCTAATAATAGTGGTGTCGATACAGTCACCAATGAACCGGGTGCTGTCATTCGATATAACCCAGCTTCGATCGCTCCTAAACAACTTCCGCTAAATCCGTTGCCTGGCTATGTTCTTGACAATGTGAATCGCAGCCACAGTGAGATGCTGGACTTAGCAGGCATTCACGGCACGTCATTAGGTAAAAGAGTTAGCGGAGTAGAGTCAGGCAAAGCAATCAATGCACTGGTTGCTCAAGATACTTCCCAGTTGCAATCAGTTCTAGATGGGATTGAAAAAGCGGCACGAGAAATGTCTGTTGAGATGATTAAGCTCGCCAAACAGCACTATACCAAATCTCGTATGATTCGAGTGTTTAGGCAAGACGGCGGTATGTTCTTCAAGATGATCAAGGGAACAGACCTTAGTGATGACCCTGATGTGTTCTTTGAGGCTGGGTCATTATTTAAGTCACACATCAAAGAACGAGAGCAAAGAGCAATCCAACTTGCTCAAATGGGCCTTCTCACACCTGAAGAAGCACGCAAAGCCGTTAACTTCTTTGGTCAAGACCCAATGATTCATCAGTCTGTTCGCAACTACAACTACGCACTCGACATATTAGAAGCTGCGCTTGAAGGTAATGAAGTCGTTGTGTTGCGCACCGATCCAATCATTGAGATTGCCGAGGTGTTCCAAGAGTACACAACAAGCGAAGAGTTCCAAGACTTGCCGCTTGATATCCAAGAAAACGTACAAGGTATTCTTATTGCTGTAGCAGCGCAAGGCAACCCGCAAGTGGTGCAACAACTGAGTCAGCCGGTATACCCTGTGCAACAGCCACAACCTCAGCAGGGCATGGGCATGAACCAAGGAGCAATGGCAGGGGCTCAACAGCAAGGCGGCACACCTGAAGGCGCTGCTCAGAGAACAGAAAATCAAGAACTAGCTCGAACCTATGAGGGGTTTGATGCACGGGCTGGAGGTGGAATGTGAGTCAGGGATTAAAAATACCAGAGGCTCATGATTTATTTCGTGACTATGTTGATGACCCTGACGCAACGTTTATTACGACGGCTCAAGTACAAAGGTATCTAGAGTTTGGGCTGGATCAATGGCGGCAGATTATCAGGGAAGCAAATCCCCATGTGTATGGTGCTATTTGTGAATTTAGCACAGGAACTACAACTGACAGCAGTTACCCCTCGCAAGCTGATGGCGTAAAACCTTTTAGGTTTAGTTTGGATTTAGATTCTAATTTGCTGCGAAGCTCACTGGCTAACGGCAATCAAAAAGCTGTTATGGGTCCAAATGCTATTGCGGATTGGTATAATCCAGCAGGCTCTACTCTGGTACATCCGCCAATAGATACAATTTTAGATTTATACACTTGGAATCCTGACCAAAAAAATAGGATTGATCGTTTTCGCCAGGTTGATGGGGCAAAAGCTCAAGAGTTATCGATGTTCTCTTGGACATATTATCTTGATGGCAATGTTTTGTTTTTCAACAACACACCCCCAACTAATATGATTTTAGAGTTTTTGCCTGTGCCTCGATATACAATGGATTATGCAAATACCAACTTGTACATTGAAGGCAATTTACTACCACAGTTTCATGAGCTTGTAGTGCTGTTAGCGGCCAAGCGTTACATGATTAGAGATCAAAACGTAAACGAGTTATTACTGCGCGAAATGGCTTCACAGGTTCAGATGATGACTGATTATCTTACCAAGCGTAGGCTAATGGGGTCGAATGATTCTGTTCTTATTAAGATGAGTTTCTAACATGGCTATGAAGGTCCGACCCCAAAGAATAGATATTCTGCCCAAAGGCGGGATGGACTTGCGATCTCCTGACGGTATCAAATGGATGCGCAACATGTTTAGGCTGACTTCTGTCAGTCCCTTAGAAGTGCGTGCAGGATTCGGACAAAGAGCGCAGATTGATACATCTGTGACCATGCCAGTAGCAAACAGCAACAACGGCACACAGGGCTATACAAAACACTTAGGAAGTTTTCTTTATCGATCTCGATTTGGGAATAGGCAAATACTTTCTTTGTTTGCTGTTGACGCAGGTATTAGTGATTCAACTAAAGCAGATATGACTGGCACGGGCGGAGCCTCTAAGCACTACTTAACAATACATGGCGTAAGTGTAGCAGTTGTTTTTAGTGTTTATGATCTTACAACGAACAATCATGCTGATTATTTAGTTCCGTTTAAGACTTCTGAGTTTGCTGACCGTAGTCGAGAATATCATACTTTGTTTGGGCATTTTGAGAGCCATCGAGATGCTGATTTTACAGGGTTTCGTTTTGAGTCATTAAGCGCTGTTAGTTTTGCACAGATTTCTGACTCTGTGTATTTTGCTAGTCCAGATATTGGAACATGGGTTTACAGGGGCATTGAAGTTCCGAACAAACGCAACAGACAACGAATTTGCAGCGATAATCCAGACCCGTTTATTTTTGCAGGCGACACCAGAACTTCCAACAACAATCACAACGGTTTTAGTGAGGGCTCTGTCGTAACACCTGTTGTTCCGACGCCAGGTATTAATGGTAAAAATGTCGTGTACCTAGAGCGGGGAGATATGCCTCGAAGTGTAGGCATGGCTAATTTAGGTGGTCGTATTGCATACACAGCTAATAACGTTGTTTGGTTTAGCGATGTGAGTCAGCCTTCCTCGGTAATGGCTATTAATTTTGCAGCGTTTGAAGCTGACGGGCAAACCACTGCTATTGGCAGTTTTAAAAACAATCTTTTTGTTTTCACAGATATAGAGGTGGTTGGCTTTACGCTTAGGCCAGCAAACGCAGCAGGTAGTGTTGTACCTGGCGTTGTTGATGTTGTGCGAGCAGAAACAAGTAAAGAGGCTGGTTGTGTGTCTGCCCGGTCTTTTTGTGAAACACCGTATGGTCTTTGTTTTATATCAACTTGGGGCGTACATCTCGTTGCCAACGTAAATAAGATTGTAACAATATCAGATCCTATTACTGCTCATTGGATGGAAGGCCTGCTAGATCCTGCTTCTGAGTTTTACAGAAACTCTGGCAATGCTGGCGCTGGTTCTAACAGGCAAACACCTATTCGGTATTACCACCAAGGTGAGCCAACTGTTACCTACTCAGGTGTCGAAGATAAAATTCATATTTGTTATGATGATCATATTCTTTGTTATGATTTTGACAGCAAGGCATGGGGCATCTGGCCTCTAGGCGGACGTGATCAAAATACAACAAACGCTATTTCTTATCTGCCGTCTTTTTCCGGCCTGACTATGCTGTCAGATCTCGATGGTGATTATTTAATCAGCGGGTTTCAGGATCTTAATCATACTTTGAATGACAATCCCTACAGTGAAAATCCATCGTATGTTATTGCAGAGCTTGGCTTAGGTGGTGGTCTAGATCGAAGCATTGAGAATGAAGATTTTCGTAAGTTTGGCGAGGGCCATTATGTCTTATTAGAACCAACAAATGGTTTTTCTGGAGGAACTGCTCCTCCTCTTATGGATAAAACAACGAGCTATGTCTCTAATGGATGGACGCTTTTTGTAGATCCTGTTGATGAATGGTTTGAGACAGGCACCGGCACAACCGATCGACTTAAAAAGAAGAGTTACGACGTTAGCTTTTGGCGTTGCGAAAGTTCTCCTGATCCAAACAGTGCATTAAAGTTTTCTTTAGAGCTTCCTGCCGGAGCGGGCTGGACATGCTCTACAAGTGAAGTTGCAACTCACGCAGAAGCAGGCAGCAAATCAAATTATAATTTTACTGTAAACACAGATAATCGACGCTTGAATGTAATCACGCCTAATCTAGGTGTTGGCGGAACAAGGGGGCCGGTAAGGTTTCCAATGATTCGGTTTACTATTAGCGGAAATACAGACGAAGTAAATGATCCAATTTTTACTTTGCACGCATCAGAAGCTACAGAGCCTATTGGTGGAACGACATTCGCTATAAGAGCTATTGTGTGGCAGGCCTCAGATCGCTTTCGTCACAGCAATCAAAAATGGAGCGCTGTAAGCACTGTGCCTGATACTGGCGGCCAGAAAGACGCTACGCATTCATTTGACGGAGCTTCTGTTCACGAACGGCCTGTGCAGTGGGCTATAACGACTGGTATGATTGGCAACAACGATGGCGTCAGAGCGCGCCTGAGAGGCCTTAGAGCGTCTTTGGTGACAAGCGGTCCTGATACCCCAGTCTCAACTGATTACGACGGCCTATACAACGCCGTGGTTGGAACTGATTACAAAATGCTTGCAGGCCAGCGTCAGGACAACACAGATCCTTATATTGCTAATCGAGAGATACGCAAAAAAGAAAGCATTAGAAATCGACTAAATGCAGGCAAAAGAACCTTTGGTTCAGACAGCACTGCAAGCACGGCTAAGTGGTCAACAGGAACATCAGCAACCACTGACTATTTAATCGATGAGGTCGAGGTCAACGAAATCGCTATTAGCACTCACGGCAAAGGCGATTCTTTTATGGCTATGGTGTACGGTACAGCGTCATCAGTTGCCTCAAAACTCAAAGTGCAAAAGCTGGTTGCAATACTGCAAACATTCAAGGGCAACAGGAGGAAAGGTCGATGAGTAAAAACATTATCGATGATGTCCCTGTTGCAGTTGCAGTTGGGCCAATACTTCGTCCGGGCGATTCTTTTTTAGAAGAAAACAGCCGAAACAATGGGACAAGACTTGTTAGTGGAAACCACGAGGTTATTTCGCTTGAGAAGCCGGCAACAACGATTTCGTCAGATCCTGATGCTGTGGTTACTAAGCAAACATCGGCAGACTCATCCTCAATTATATATGGCGCTACTTACGAGTGCGACGGCGACCAACCAGCAGCCCTTGTTAAGGCTACCGGAAGCACCGTTTTTGTAGGCTGCCATTTTGTCAAAGACGCAAACACGCAAGAGGCAGCAAGTAGTTATGTGCAAATCGAAAGCGGCGGGGCCGCCTTGTTTGTCGGTTGCTACTTTCATAATGTGCAGGCAGCGGGTTTTACAGTAAACAATGCAGGCGGTGCAACGAAAGTAAAGCTGGTAGGTTGTTTCATTCAAACAGGCAGGCCTGACAACAATACGACCCGAACAGGGGAAGTTTTATTATGAGCAATCGAGTTATTACAGATGAGCAGTTTGCTGCTGGCGGCACGATAGACGGAAGTCGAATCCAAACAGCACTAGATGATGTTGAGCAGTTTATTAACAATGTTCCGCTGTCTGCCATCAAACAAAAGTACGCTCTAAACTACATGACATTTACTTATATTGGCGCTGATTGGGCAGCCAACGCTCCAGCCAAAATTGGCGCTGCTAGAATACCACCTTTTTTACAACATACAGATTACCCGCGCGTAAAAGGGTTAAAACGCAGCAGTCTTACCCATCCTTATCCAGCAGACTATGAAAACAATGCTACTCCCAATGTGTTTACTGTTTCTACAATGTTTCCAAAGCCTGTGATCTTAGATTCTGTTTGTTTGTGGATTAACGGCGTTGGAATAAATGCTCCCGGTGCTCATTGGTTATCCGGCGGTGTTCATAGCCTGCCCATGAGAGACGGCTCGGGTAATAGTTACCAGCGAATTCGTATTATTATAGATACTGATGATGCTGTTGCTGCTGAAGACCGATCGTTAAACAGCAAAGAATTTGTGCTGCAAGATTTTCAAGAGCGTTTTCATGCGGGCACTTACAAATCTAGCGGTTCTGATATGGTGCCGAGTAGCTCAAGAAATACAACCCCTTGGGGATCAGAGGCTGGAACGATTCCGGCAATAGCGGGTTGTCCAGATCCAATGTCTCTTTATTTGCTAAAAAAGAACATCGACCTTCCTTTTTACCAAGGATCAAGAGTTAGATTTAGATTGATAATTTACCAATCAGCAAGCCTAAGCGCAACGAACTCACTAATAGCGAGGACTCCTGAAAACGTTACATTTACAATAGCTTATAAAGAGGCGTTACAAAGTGGCTAAAGTAAACTTTAACAAACTTACCAGAGGGCAGCCGCTTACACCGGGAATGGTTTGGGATAACTTGTCTCAGGCAGCTACAGCTTTAAGCGGAAATATTTCTGCAGATCAGCGTACAGAAAATAGATCTGTTTTTTCGGTTGTGCTTCATCGTGTGCGACATTCCGATGCTATTTTTGATGGGTACTCAAAAAACCTTTATGGCAACCTTCGTCCGGAAAAGTTTATTTTTAAACTTCCAGTTTGGCAGGAGTTTTTTGATACAGATCATTTTTCTGATGAAAACACGCCTGAAATTATTTTGGAGTCAATTAGTATTTCGTTTGATTGCATGAACCAAGAAAAGCCAATTAGATTAGATAATGGCCTACCTAGCACGGCAACATCAGATACATTCACATCGCCACTTGAAGTAACAATAGAGGCCGGCCGAAGCGGGGGTAAGGCGGTTATTCCAAATCAAGCATTAAATCTTGTGAACAAAAAAATAGTTAATCGGCCTAATCCTGCTTTAACTGCTAATATTGGAGCAAAAATAGGTGCTTATGATTTAATTTCAGTTTTCATCGAAAATCCAATTGATATTGATTATGCCACTATGCCAGCCCAAGCAGCGGGCGCTGTTACGGGTATTGATAACCTTGTTGTTCATGCACGGTTTAGCGCCCCGATTGTACAAAGAGACAATGCAACTTACAGCAGGCTTCCTCAAAACGCTCCACTTAGTCATAACTGCGAACGATCGTTTGTTTCAAATGTTTTGATCCCGCCAGTTGCTGGCAACAGTATTTTAGCTACATCAACAAATCTAAACGGCGTGCAAGACGCTTTTGAGCAGCTTGATCGTCAGGTGCGCAACGGCTTATTAGGTGGTCTAACTCGTGACTCTGAGCGTAGGGGTAGGGCAGAGTCTTTACTCGAAGATCAGGGTTATTTTTGTATGACTGTTCCTTTGTTTAATGTGCCTGAAGATGAAGGCCTAAGTCTTTGGCGCACAGCAACAGACGCAACCAAAGCTTATACCTCTGTTTTTGGGTATGAAAGACAAAACCTTGATCTTCCTAATTCTGTAAACCCCGGTAGAGGGCACAAGAGTTTTATGGACGCAGCGGTCGTTCCTATTTTAGCACCAGGCACAATTCATCATATTGGTGTTTTTTGGGACAAAATGTTCTTAGATGGACAGGTTTCTACTTACCGTGTCTATATGGATTTTGGTGTTGCTCTTGGGTGTAAGCCCAGAGCAGCCGAAGCAAACTATACACAGGTTAGTTATGTTACCGCTAAAGATGTGAGTTATGCAGCAAACAATGGCTACATTAACCATTTCTTTGCGCCAATTGCGCGTAGCGATAACTCTGCTTTTCCTATTTTGCCTGGTGTGGGCTATGTGGGCCAAGGCCATCCGTTTTATTTTGGTACTGAAATGGATGCTACAGGAGGCACACTGCGCAACAGCGTTGCAGATGCGACCAACCCATCATCTGTTTTAATAGCTCCAAAAACTGACGGCACCGAACAGTTTATAGAAATTAGGTGCAATATTAATCTCTATGACACGGCTACTTCTGAGTATTTAAATGTAACTGCCGGAACAGCCGAAGGTACCATTGGAAATGGTTCGGGAGTTTTTGTATGTATATATGGCAAGCAAGCGCTTGTTGAATAGGAGGCTGCTATGGATCCTTTGACTGCTTCTCTAATTGCCGCCGCTGTGTCCGCTTCAATCCCTTACGTTGTGGAGGGCGGGAAAAAGGTTATTAGTGAGTTTACTCCTGCAATGGATACCTCGGGCATGTCAATGTCTGCGCAACGTAAAGAGGAAGACGAGTTGTTCCAGCAGGGGCTGGCCGACTACACTCGTCAGATTAGCGACCTTGAGGGGTCTGTTGGTAGTGCTTTGGGTGCCAGCCTAGCAGCCAGCCAGGGGACTGGCCTAAGCGGCATGAGCGGCATCAACTTTATGCGTGGCCTTCAGGGTGAAGCGGCCATCCAAGGACAGGTTGGCAATCTCCAGACCGCCATGCAGAACTTGCGCACCCAGCGTGCTGGCGACATCCGCTCTCAGGCCGAACAAAACATTACCGGTATCCTCACTGCTCAACAGCACAGTAAACAGCGTGGCGAGCTTCTTCGTGGTTATGCTGACGCCGCCACAACGGATGCCGAAAGAGAAATGTATATGAACGCAGCAAGGATGTACGGATAATGGCTATTATTAGACCGCGCACTACAGGCTTTATTGTAGACCCTTTGTTGGCTCAGCGTCGTAAAGAAGCGGCAGCGCGTGAAGCTAACCTTGAGCGATCTGCGCAGTTCTTAAACCAAGCGTTTCTGCAACAGGCTGCTGTTGATTACGCAAAAGAACAGAAGGAGCTAGACGCTTTAGCTAAGAAGTCTAAGGCCGAAGGCGACGCAGCCAGGAACCGTATGGCTGATGATCAGTTTATGCAGGCTCCGGGGCTCACCGGACAGCAGGTAGATCAGGGATTCCAGGCTCAAGAAAAACTTGAAAAAGCGGCTGACGCTCGTGCTATGCAAGAGTATTTTGCACGACAGCAGTCAGAGACAGCAGATTTGTTGTCCAAACGTTTTGATAAAATGCTCAGAGCGGAATCAATTGCTGCGGGTGACACCGGGCGAAATGTGGCTTTCATGCCTATATCAGGCCCGGCAACACCTGTTGCATCAACCCGGCAGGCTCCGTATGACGACCTGCGCATTGCGGATCAACAGCAGGTAATGGATGACGACAGCGCTGCTGCTATGGCGAGAATGGGCGAAGACCCAGAATTTGCAGCGAAATTGCGTCAAATTGTCGACGAGCAAAACAATGTAAGCATGATTAATGCGAGGATTGCTCCTTTACTCGCTGCTATTCAGCCGTCACAAGGAGCTACACAGCCTTCTGTTGCAAATCAGATGCCTGCCCTCCCTCCACTGCGGTTACCAAACATTGGCGGGGCACCTGTAATGCGTGGGCGTGTTGACCCACAAGTTTTACAGCTTATGCAGTCGTTGGCTGGCAGGGGTATTGACCCAAGAACTATTGCGCGTTTTCTAGATCCCAATCAACCAGACTACTCCGGTGAGAGTGCTGGTAGAGTTGCTTTGCAACAGCTTCTTCGCCAGGCAGCGGGGGCTCGCTAGCTAATGGCCCGTGGGGACAAGTACGAACCGCTCATTCAGAAGTACGCTAAAAAATACGGCGTGCCTGCTGGTCTTATGCGTGAGCAGATTCGTTCTGAAAGCAACTTCAACCCGCGCGCTGTGTCTTCTGCTGGCGCTGCTGGCATTGCTCAGTTCATGCCTAAAACCGGAAACCAATACGGTATGAAGGCGATCAAAAAAGGGAACAAGTGGTACGCTACAGAGGATTTTTTCGACCCTGAAAAATCAATTGAAGCTCAAGCCAGGTACATGTCGGACATTTACAACAAGCAAGCTGGCAAAGACTGGGGCGTCACGCTTGCCATGTATAACATGGGGCCTAAAAACGTAAAAGAAAGAGGCTTAGAAAGCATTTTTCTTCCTGGCGGCGAACACTACAAACTAGAGACTCAAGGGTATGTAAACAGAACTTTAAAGCGAGCCGGGGTCAGGAGCCCTAGAATTGAGGGAGTTTTGGCTAAATCATCAAACAATAAAGTAGACAATGTTCTCTACGACACTCCCGTGTTGCAAGCACTCGCAAACGAGCGGAACAAGCTTGTTAATGAGCTAAATCAAGAAGCAGAAAAATACCTCAGTACATACGAGCAGGACTCTGAATCTGCTTATAATGCGCAACCTGATTTAGATCTAATGCGTGAGTTAGCACAGCGAGCATATCAGCAAGATCAAGAAAACCAAATGACTGCTAGCAACCTGGCTTCTCAGCTTGCGTCTATTATGAACCCTGCTTTTGCTAAGCAATTTAAAGACCAAACAAGCCCAAGAGTTAACGCTGCTCGTCAATACTTTGCAAACCTTGGTATGCTTAATCGACAGGCAATGTCTGCATCTCAAGCTAAAGCTAGGGCTAAGAGGCGTAGCGATCAAAAGCAGCAGTCACTTAGAGGTCGTATTAACGCCATGGATCAGCAAATAGGTGCTTTACGTCTTCAAGGACAAAGAGCAGAAGATGCTGTGGCTTTAGAAAGCGCAAAAAACAAGGGTAGAAAAGAGCGCGACGCGGCTAAACCGGCAGCACCTGAAAAAAGTTATGATATTGCAGCCCAGATTAACACACGCATGAAAGCGCTAAAGGAAACACTTGAAAAAGTTGAGGGTGATGCTGATCAGCAAATCTTGAAACAAATGGGTGGTATGGAAATGTTCCTGCCTGCGCTCTTGGATGAAAACAACAAAGACCCTGAACTTGTTCGTTTGCGCGAAAAATACAAAGCTCAAATTGAAGAAGACAGATTACAATTAGATGCTTTCCGTTTATTAAAAACTAAACAGTCAAGGTACACTGAATCTGAACTTAAAGAAGCCATAGAAAGAATAAGAGCAGCTAGGGATCCTAATAATTTAGCGCCAGAAACGCTGCCAATAGATAGCCCCCAAGGCGCTGCTAAGAGATTTAAAAATCGTCGTGATAAAGGTGCTCGATAATGACGACTCCTCAAAAGACGTTAGACAGTATTATCTACGGCTATGAGCAACAGGGCTATAACGATGATCAAATTCAAGATGCTTTAGTTAGACGAGGCATTGTTATTGATGATCTCGATGACAATGCAGGCGAACAAAAATTTCCAATTACTATTGGTGAGTACATAGACTCTGGCCCTGATGAAGGACTGGCTGTCGATCTTTATCAGCGTGGGATTTTAAATATCCGCACGCTTAGAGATGAGCAGTTTGATTTACCCCTGCCGCCAATGCGCCAGAATCTTAATGAAACTGATGAACTGCTAATCAAAGATCATGTCCAAAATTTGGCAGCGGGTAAGTATGATGACTGGCAATGGGATCCAGAGCTAAAAGCAGAACAAAAAGCTAAAGATGCATCCCGAGCAATTCTTAGATCTCAGGCTCCTTCTGCTAATATGGATCTTATAGATCAGTATGTTGAAGCATCGTTGGCTAATTATCAGCTTGATAAAGTTGCTGCTACTAGGGGCCGTGGTGCTACAACGGGTTTTGAACGAAGTCTCAATCAATCGTTAGCAGGTCAGCGATCACCTTTGCCTACACTTGGTAATAAAGAAAAAGAAATCGCAGATAGGCTTGTTGATGCTCGCAAAGCGCTTGATGGTTACGGAGCGTCCGCTGGTGTTACCGGCGGTACTATTGGTGTTATTACCGGCTTAGCTGATTTGATGGGCATTAGGCCCGCCGCTGAAGATGACGAAGGCGTTTTTTCGTACCTAAGCGATAAAACTGCTCGTGGTTTAGCCACTGCTTTATTGAATCAGCCATCTGATTTAGACAAACAACGAAAACTAAAAGATACTCCACAGTACAAATCATTAATGGAATCTACTCTTCGTCGCCGCCGTGAGGCAATGAATGAGTTAGCTGATATTACTGGCAGAGACGAGGGGTTTGATGACAATTACGCAACCCTTCAACAGACCTTTGGTAAGATTGATAAAACAGGCAAAGTCCTCGAAAAAGGTTACTTTAGACCTACAAACGAAGTGCAAAAAAAACTGCTCAAAGATATTCAAAACACCATGCGAGTTGAAGAGCGTTTAAACAGTGAAAATACATATAAAGATTTTACAACTTGGTTAGACACCGCCCTAAAAGGAACTGGCTTCGAAATTGATCACGAAACGAAGGCTAGGGAATCTCGTCAGGCTTTAGTTACTGAACAAGAACAAAGACTAAAAACTAGCCCAAGATTGCATCAACGCATTGGTGCTGAACTTTCTGACATAGCTCAAGGCTTGTATGCATTAACTAGTGTTATTGCGAATCCGTCTAAAACTGCGCAGATTGACAATCTTGCTGATCTCGTCGCTGCTGGAAAAATTGACCAAGATGAAGCAAAACTTTTAATGGATCAAAAAGGCTTTCAATCAGGCGCTGCTTTGTTTGGCGGTTTTGCTGGTTGGCTTGGTGGTTTTACTGACTTAGAATCATTCAAACGACAGGCTAAAAACGAGCCAGTAGGAACTATACTGGCTTTTATTCCTGTAATGAAAGCTTTTCAGGCTGCTAAAGTTGCGGGAGCTACCCGTGGTTTGAACCGCCTAAAAAAAATGGCAGAAAAAGCAGGGTTTAGCGACAGTCAAATTCTTGAAATTGCTAACCGTGCTGATGACATTATGACTAAACAGCAGCGAGGTATGCTGGAGAATTGGCTAGATACTGCTCGTGGTAAATATGCAGACAGCAAGTTTTTAGAGGTTATCGATCGCTATGGTATAGCCCAAGGCACTGTTGGGGCGGTACAGGGAGCGGCACTAGGCTTTGCACTGGGCGGCGAAGGTGACGCATTTATTGCAGGCCTTATGGGCGGTGTTGGTAAAGGTGTCAAAGGCGCTTATAGGGGCAGTGATAGAAGCAGGCGATTTTTTGATGATATTGCTGCTACAACAACGCCTGGCGGTGATGCTGTAACCAACAATACATCAGAGATGCTGGCTAGAGCCCAAAGCGCTAAGTCTGCTTTAGAAGTTGCATTAGATGATGCTCGGCGCTCTGGACGGTCTTTAGATAGAGAAGATTTAGAAAGAGCAATTGACGCAGATGGGGCGGCTGAAAAAGTTGCTGAACTTTATTGGCACGCTGATGCGTCTGTTTCTGATTTGAAAGATAGATATAAAGCACTGCCTTTGGGTAGCCCGGAAAAAGCTGAAGCGAGACGAGTTTATTTAACAGCCCAAAATACCGCTATGAATGAGTTTATTGAGCGGGGTGATTTTGGTGGAATGATTCCTGTTACCCGCAACGATGCTACTTTAAATCTTATTTATGATGATTTTAATTTATACAAAGAACGATTAGAAAAAGATCGTCAAAGAGTTATTAATAACTTTGAAGAAAAAAGGCGCAAAGAAGCACAAAGATTTGAAAACAAAAATAACGCATCTGCAATAAAAGAAGCTGAAAAGGAGATGCTCACCGCTCGTGGCTCAGTAACTCGTGCACAAAGTGATGTGGCAACTCTTCGAGAAGCGGCAGATAAACGATACAACAATGATTTAGACACAATAAGCAGTCAGGTTCTTGACCGAAGAAAACAACGGGCAAAAGGAACTAAACTTACCAGAACAGAAGAGTTTTTAGAAGCCGAGTCAGCGCCAACAAGAATAGAAGGGCAATTAGAGTTAGCTAGAATGGATGCCGATGAGCTTTTTCGACAAGCTCAAAACGAAGGCATCGTTAAGCCTGGGCAAACCATCGAAAGTTTCGCAAAAGGCAATCGCAATAACCCGGTAGTAAAAGCTTACAGGAAAACAAAACAACTCGAAAAAGACCTGGAGAAAGCCCGTAAAAGGCAGGCAAAAGCAAAGGCTGAGTTTGAAGACCCAAAAGTTCAGTACACACTTAGCGCTTCCACAGGTAAGCTAGTTAAAGGCAAGTCTCGTTCCTACCCATCTCTTGTTGCAGAGATTGAACAGCGCCGAATCAAAGACGAACTTAAAATAAGTGCAGCGGAGACTAGGGTTGCAGAAGCTAAACTTGAGCTAGAAACCTCCAAAGAAACAATGGCTCAAATTGAGCTCAAAGCCAGTCGTGAAATATCTGATACAGATATAGAAAGACTGTCTGCTGAAGAAAACTTTGATCGCAAACTAGTAGAAAGTCGTGACAGGCAGCTAGCAGAACTTGATGAGGCAGAAAAAAATAAAGGCGATGTTATTCGGCGTATTGCCGACACTAATATGCGAGCCAAAAAAGGCGAATACTACAAAGCAATTAAAGCCACTTTTGGATATCATGTTGATGACGGAAACTATGTTTTAGCTATCGACGCACCTGTATTATATCAAAGAGATATTAAATTACCTGACGGCGAAATTGTTAGGGGCACACGAAAAGTTACGCCTCTGGTGCCGTCTGATTTTGATCTAAATGATTATACTCGTATGCCAAATGGTTATTTGGGGACCGCTCGTGCTCTCGATACATCTACGGGTAATCTGCTAGCGCAAATTCAAAACTTCCCAGCTAAAGACGTACCAAGAGTTGTTGCTGCGTTAAATAAAGTAGTTAATCAAAACTTTGAAACCATTGCAGGTGCAAGACTGGCTGATTCTCGTTTTGACTTAGAAAAAATTAGAAAAGACCTAAGAAAGTGGGACGGCAAAAAACCACTGAAAGCAACTCCAGAAAACGAAAGTTGGACAAGGGGTCTTATTGACGCAATGGGTGCCAGTATTGAGCCTCGTGGTATTAATGATCTTAAACGAATACAGCTTTCTGTTTATGGTGATTTAATTGTCAACCAAGCAAACCCAAGGCTTCTACTTAATACCGATACTAGAAGTCGATTTGTCAGCTATGCGCTAAAAACAATTCATCCCCAACTCGAAAAAGCTTACGGTAAAGCAACTACCAAAGGCCAGAGAAACCTAGAGATACGAGAGCTAGAACAAGAACTCACGAATATGGTTCGTGATTTTGCTCAAACTCGATCTTTAGGAGGTGACACAACTCTTGGGCGCGGCAACTACAAATTTAGTCGCCAAGTTGAAGTGCCTAATCCCGATGATCCTAACGTGCCTTTGCGTAAAATTGAGAGCTTGGAATACGATGGCCCTAGAGGTCGAAAAGAACTTGATATAGAAAATCTTTTTGAGGATTTTGCCGAAAGCGAGCTAACTGCTCCACAAATTGCTAGAGCAAGACAGCACGCTATTCGAGATACTTTGTACTATACTCAAAGGGGTATGGAAGGCCGTATTGCGGTAGAAGAGGCAACATTAATTGCTTCTGGTGTAAGCAGAGAAGTTTGGGACAAAGGCGGTAAAAGTCCAGAATACATCCAAGGTGTTTATAAAAAGTTTTTAGAAACCGGCGAAATGCCTGCTGCGTTGAAACTAGCTGAGACTAAAGAAGGTTATATTCTTAGTGCTAATCAAAACGCAGTGTCTAGGCAGATTTTAAATGACTTAGTTGACAATCCTGAGTTCAATAAAAAAGGCATGTCAACAGATGAGGCTGCTGCATTAATCGATCAGCAGTTGCGCAATACCGCTGACCCTAAAGCTGACCGTGGTCAGGATTATGTTCGTCTTGGGTCAGATGGAGCCCCGGACATTCCAGGCGTAAGTCGTATCGGCCAAAGGCCAGTTGCAGAGCAGGGTGTAGGGCTTACATCAACACACAATATTTTACAGCCTGAGCACCTCGATGACATTACAACTCAGATTAGAGAAGGATTAGAAGGCCCGGATTCGACAACAACTATTTTTATGAGAAGAGATGTTGCTGATTCTTTTGGCTGGATGCTTGGCACAAATAAAACTTTGCAAGCTATGGATTCAGGAAACCTTGCGCAGTTGCAGGTTATTTCTACCCTGTTTAAGTGGTTCAAGACTGCTGGTTCTATTGTAAACCCAATGACCAACTATGCCTCTAACACTAAAACCTTGCTGATAAACCAAGGCCTCAACCCTGTTCAGGCGTATCTTGCACCTGTTGAAACAGCAGCTTTATGGTCTAGATACAGCGCTGGTTTGCTCAAAGGAACCTCATTAGAAAAACGTTTCGATCGACTAGTTGAGACTGGTTTTACCGAACAATCTGTTCTTGGGGCAGAGATTGATTCAATGAATTTATCTCTTACTTCAACAGGTACAAACGTTACGTTTGCCCAGAGCGTTGAAGATCTATTTAAAAAAGGCGTTGTTCCAGGCACTGGCGGTAAAAAAGTGCCAGGCGTTCAAGAGCTTACTGAGTTGCAAGATCGTTTGTATCGTCGTTATGGTGATGAGCTATTCAAGCTAACTGACTCAATGATTGAGTGGGGCAAGATTGAAGATCGAATAAACAATCTAAGCAATAATAGTGGCATTACATTTACAGATCTCAACACTGGCGCAGGTTTTTCTAACTCAAAAGTTTTAGGAACTATCCGCAAAATTTCAGATGACGATGGCAACAAATATGCTGTTGTAATGAAGTACGGAAAAAATCGTAACAAAGTTATTCGTGTAAAATCTTTGGACGATCCTGCTGCTGGGGATTTAATTGCGCGTGCCGCTATGGGTCATGCTAATTCTCTTTATTATGATCTTAGCAAAACAGGCTCAGGTATTAAAATGGCTAAGCGGTTAGAGGCATTAGCTATTATGCCATTTACTAGTTGGCGCACAAAAGCGTTAGATATTCCAATGGTTAAAAAAGGCATGTTTTATCGCATGTTTGTCGATGACAATTACATGATGTCAGATGATATTCGTGTTAACTTTGCTATTTACGGTGAAGAAGCAAAGCGAGCAATGCGTAGGTCGTTTTGGACGGCTGTTGGGAAAAGCGGATCGGAAGACTATCGTGAGATTAGGCCTTTCATGAAACCTTATGCACAGCGGGGGATATTCACAGGAAGCGATGCAGATATTAGTTTTCTTTTAGCTGACAGCAGTAATCCCATTGGTGGTTTAATGACGGCTATTGAATGGATGGCAGAAAGTGATCAGCTTATTAGAGATAGTTTGCCAGAAGGCACTATTGCTAACCCTACCGCTGGTGACAGGGCATTTTTTCGTATGATTCACGGCAATGCATCTAGCGGGGTAGCTCCTACTATTTCTAAGGTTGTTGCCGATCTTACCGGTGGCGGGGTTTTGCAACAGGTTGTTGCAGCATTTGCGGGTTACGATACTTTGCGCGACCGCCCAATTGACAATTATGATGATTATCTTTTGAATCTTACCAGAACAATTATGCCTGGATATGCAGTAAAATTAGGTTTGCCAACCGTGGCCACTTTTGGAGTGTTGCCTACTGATAACTATGTAAAACAGTTCTTAGATCAAACAAAGTCAAACGTTCCTTTTGACATTGAAAACATGGGCAGATCACCAAGCCAAAAGATTCTAAATAACGGTGATAATTTTGTAACTGGTATAAACGTATTGTTAGCTCGTAAGTTTCGACGAGTTGACCCTTTTTGGTTTAAAAACTTGGCTGTAAACATGGTTCCACGATTGAAAGATATGGCGCTGCGCACATCTAAGGAACTTATAAAAGAAGGCTACGGACCAGAAACTGAAAAGTTTCAAAGAAACGCAAAAATGATTCAGGATGTAATTGCATCGTATCAACGATACGCCAAAACTATTGGTAAAGCCTTAAAATCGAAGGACTAACATGGACTACCCGCAAAACTTTTCCTACAAAGAACTGCGATGTAAATCGGGTGATGAGTGCGCATACCCTGACAGGTTGCGTCATCTCGCCTGGACACTTCAGCTTATTCGTGACGAGTACGGAAAGCCAATACGCGTTAACAGCGGCTATCGCTCTCCTGAGTACAATAAAGAAATTGGAGGAGCTACAAAGTCGCAGCACATGTATGCTCGTGCGGCTGACTTAGCGCCATGGAGTGGTCGTGATGACGATTTAGCGGATTTAGTAAGCGCAATTGAGCGGCTTGTGATCACTGGAAAAATACCCAATGGTGGTATAGGTACTTACAGAACCTTTGTTCATTACGATATCCGACCTAATGGTCCTGCTCGCTGGAGTGGCTAATGTTTAGCAGGAGAAAACGAAGACATATCTCAGGTATAACTGAACTGTCTTCTAACAGTCTTGTCATTCCTGATGTGACTGCTGATGCGACCGCCCGCTACGAGAACAATAGTTATAGC
>TARA_R100000654_G_scaffold13855_1_pt1 | contig 18482 bp, 36 predicted proteins | sample TARA_R100000654 | Tara Oceans TARA_R100000654 (sample SAMEA2622473) | marine metagenome | biome: marine biome (ENVO:00000447); feature: surface water layer (ENVO:00002042); material: "saline water (ENVO:00002010), including plankton (ENVO:xxxxxxxx)" | depth 5 m
GCTATACAGGTGCTTACTGCAGTACAGAAATCACTTACCTGTGATGCTGTAATGTTAATCGCTTGGTCACTTAACGAAGTTAATAAACCTTTTGCAGTTACGGTAGCAGAAAGCGACCTATTTGCACTACCATAAGAACCCGCTGATACACCAGTATTATCTAATGTAACAAATCCATTTGCAGTTACACCGAAGTTACCACTGTCAAATCCTGCTACACCTTTTTTGGTTACTGCATCTGATGCTCCTTCACCTGCTATGTTTTCGTCTTGAATAACTACTGTATATTTTGTTACAGCTGGGTTTGAGTTTGCTGCAATATCATCATTAGCATAAATCATATCGCCTGGCTCCAGAGTTTCTGAGAAGAATGCAGTACCTGCAACCGTTACAGCGAAGAAGTCACCCTTATCTAAAGCTATATTAGCTGCTCCATCTAAAGAACCATTCGTTGAAAGGTCTACAGTTTGACCTGTAGTCGCATTATATCCTCCTTGGAATAAACCTACTCCAGCCGCTATTGATTGAACTTGTGCTAAATTAACACCGTCTGTTGCATTAAATCCTGTTGCTACATCTAATAGTTTATTTCCTCCAAAGTCTACATCTGCTTCTGCATCACCCCATTGGTCTAAATGTATATCATCTGGAGTAATTTTAGCATTACCACTTGCGTTACTATCAAAAAATACTAATGAATCGTTATCACCATCTATTGTAGAATTTGTAGTAATTTCATTTAAATCAAGCTTTACAGTTACCGTTCTTCCTGATTCGGAAGTATCAATACCTGCGTTTACTCCTGTGCCTGAACCAGCTATTGTGACTGTTTGGCCATTAGAAACTGCACTTGAACCAGAGTCACCTGCTATAGTCCATGATGACATTGAACCAGTACCTCCAGTATATGCTATTGTTACTTGTCCACTACCATTGTTTGTAGTAGATATATTTGAGCCAGCTGCTATAGTTATAGTGTCTTGGTCTGTAATTGTTGAATTACTACCAGTTGAAGCGGCTAATGTTATACTGTTAAATGGTAAAGAGTTTGTAATTGTTAAATCATCAGTTGCTGATGCAGCTGTAGTAATACCAGTGCCTCCAATAAATGTAGCTGTATCACCATCTGTAACAGTTTGAGTACCACTATCACCTGCAAGTTTCCAAGAGCTCATTGTTCCTGCACCACCGTTAGATGCTGCAGTAATTCTACCTTGAGCATCTACAGTAATATCTGCAGATGTATATGAGCCTGCAGTTACTGCAGTGTTATCTAAAGATAATGTTACTGTTCTTGTTCCACCTACACTACCAGAAATACCTGTACCTCCTACTATATCGACAGTTTGTCCATTCGTTACACTTTGGTCGGTACCTGTTGTAGAACCAATCTTCCAGCTTGACATCGAACCAGAAGAACCGCTACTTGCGGCTGTAATTCTACCTTGCTGGTCTACTGTTATACTTGCTAATGTGTATGAACCTGGAGTTACTGCGGTGTCATCTAAGTTAATTTTTAAGGTGTCAGTGTTACTTGAGACAGTAGAAATAGCTGTACCTCCTCCCAATGTAACATTATTACCTGAAGCAACAGTTTGTGTAGCACCTGTATCTCCCTCAAAACTCCATGAATAATTTTCTGCTGCTGGGAAAGTAATTGTTTGTAGGTCTATCGCAGTAACGTGACCTTCAGAAGAAGTTGAAACTGTGTTTACTACATCTACTGTTCCACCATAACCAGGTGAAGCTGAACTTGTAGTATCATTTCTTGAAACGGCAGCATGATTAATAGTTAAAGTATCTGTTGCACTGGCTACTGTATTAATTACATCGCCTCCAGCAAACGTAGCTGTATTACCAGAATCTATAGCTTGTGCAGAACCTGAGTCACCAGCAAGTTCCCATCCCGAATAACCACTTGCAGTTGCTGTAATTGTTACTCCACCAGAGCCATTACCAACCGTAGTTATACCAGAACCTGCAATTAGTGTTACAGTATCTCCATTGGAAATAGTTGAACTACTACCTGATGAGCCAGCTAAAGTAAAACTACTCATTGTTCCAGCTCCTATATCACTTCTTATTTCACTTTTGGACCTTCTTTCAATTAATCCTGATGTAGAGACCAATATACCATCATAGGTGTTTGTGCCCCTTGCGTTTATTGTTGCGGTAACCGTACCGTCTATATTAAGTGCGTTTAAAAATCTTATTGCCATTTCTTATAAATTTTTTTTAATTAAAAACTGCTTTGCCCGTGAAATTACTTGTAAAGTCTAATTGTACTCGGTCAACATCTAAATATGTTACCACACATTCTACTTCTTCTGTCGGGTTATTTGACCCGTCAACTAAAGTAACGCTCACTGCTGGGAACTTGTTTAAACTATGAGTTACAATATAACTGGAGTTTCCAGTTAGTAATGTACTTACTTCATTCTTATCTCCGCTGCTCCCAACATATTGTAGCAAAGATATAAAATAATCTTTTTTGTCTGTTAAGCCCCCATTGCCTGCTATGTATGTTAAATTAATATCATAAAATGTTCCTTGCTTCAGTGCGGCAGAATCCCATTTATATATTGCCCACTGTGTTATATCGTCTGCTTGAGTTATTAATACATCGGAACCAGTTAAGGGTGCGGTGTACCATGTTGAAACATCTATAAGTAATCCTCCTTGATTTTCTGCATAAGCACTTAAAACAAAAGTTGAAATTCCAGAAAACGGAACATTAAAAGCTCCACCATTAGTAAATGTAATAGATTCATCTGGTCTTGGAAAACCTATTGTAGGATTTATCATGTCGTACTGATATCTTAACAGTTGAGATTCTGAGGCTTTTTTGTTTATAAAATTAGCCACGTCTTGAGCAGTAAAATTTTTGGTTTGAAAATTATTTTGAGAATCCGAACCAATCCATTTATCTGCACCAACGACGTTAGTGTCCTTTACGTATGTGGATATTTTAGCCATTTATCTATTTTATTGATTTACCCTTTTCGTAGGACCTGCCTCCAAAATATGCTGCTACAATAGTTATAAGCAAAAGTTGGAGTAAATCTTTCCATTTATCATCTACTGCAAAGTTAATAAATCCTGAATCAATAAAGATAAGCACAACCGTGCTGACCAATACAAAAATTAAACTTAAAGGTCTTACTGTTTTTGACAGTTTATTATCTGAAGCCATGTCGGCTTTCCATCTCTCTGTAACATTTTTTTGTTGAGCTGCTTCTGCATCAATAAATATTTGTGTCATCTCTTTTTCAAAAGCTGCTTTTTCATCTTTTGTTATAACAAATTTATCAACTACTGAGCTGAGTTTATCCGCTACCCCTCCCGCAGCATTACCAAATAATTTAGCTAATATATCTTTCATATTACTTTATATTTTGTTTTACCATTATCTTTATAAGCTTGTAAACATCTGTTTCTATTTTCTTGTGCATCTACATAAGATACATGTACCCAAGACGGGTTCTTATCATCTCCAAACTCCCATATTAGTTGGTCAAAATCTAAATTTTCTTTTATATATTTATACATTTCTGCATTAGATTTATATCCATATACATCATCAATATCCATAGCTTGTCCTTTACAATGTTGACTTGTTGTACTACCACCTATAGCTTTGTTTAGTTTAGGTGACCTAAAGAAAGATGTTATTTTAATAGGACCACCAACATAACTTCTTAAAGGCTGAAATATCATTTCTGCAATACTCATCATATTAGCTATTTGTTCAGCATTAGGCTCATTTTTTATATCAAATCGTTTTGCTGTGTTTGAATGTACAGCTTCTTTATATGTAATGTTTTTACTTATCTTAATCATAATCTAACGTTCAGCCCAACACTGCTGTTATATATTTCTGAATCCCAAAATTTAGTATACTCACCTTCTATAAAAATACCAAGTGTTTTTGTAATTTTCCATCCTACTATCAACCCACCTTGATAGTCGCTCCACTGTTTACCTTTCAGTAAATTGTTGTGGCCCCCGAGCCCCCAGCTATCGCGATGTAAATAACTGAAGTCGACATTACCCTTGAAATATTTATGGTATGGCAAAATCCAGTTAGCATAAGTGTGTAGCCAAAACTTTGATTTGTAGTGATAAAAATCAAAACCAACTATAGGAGCATATTCGGCAAATGCGTCGAGCTCTGCCCACCTTTCTTGATTATAACGGTTCATTAAGTCACCAAAGACCAGGTCTCTAAATTGTCTGTCTGTGTATGCAACTATTTGTCCATTAGGGTCTGTCCAATACCAATCATAAAAATCATTACCATTTTCATCTGTCGAAGAATAGTACCAATCATCATAGCCATACTCAAATCCTAAAGTGTACCAATAGTTGGCTGGATTACCGTCTTCATCTACTTCATTCAACCATAATTCTACAGGATTATATCCAAAAGCTTTTTGATGAGTTCTTGCTATAACACCCGCACTAATACTAAATTTTTTTCCTATAGGAAGTCGAGCTCTAATCTCAGCACTTTGATATTTAAAATCAATATTACCTACCTCTCTTTGCTCTACTTTTACTATATGATAATCACCAGTGTGTCTTAAAAAATATCTTGAATTATTAAACACATCTGACCTTTGTCTTTCTTGTTCCCAATGTAATAAGTATTCAAACCCTTTTACTGCTGCAGTGGGAGCTGACAAAGCTTTTATGTTTTCTGTGCCATCATAATAGTTTTTACCTTTTATTTCATAATCAAATCGTGCAAGTTTGCGAATACCAAAACCTACTCTATAATCAAAAGGATGATAAACAGTCTGGTCCTCCACTCTTGGTATAGCGTATAAATCATCAGGATTAGTTCTAATAAAGTAATCAGGATATTGTGTTTCATAAGCATTACCAATATCTCCTGCTATATATACTGTGGAATATTTAAATATATCTTTATATATATTTTCAAAAAGCTTTTTTACTTTATACTTCTTTACTATTTTGTTTTCAATCTTTTTATCTGAACTAATTACTTGTGCAGATACCTGAAAAGTTAATATTATAAATAATACTGCTATTAATTGTTTCATGTCTAAAATTTACTTTCTATAATTTTTTCAATCTTCTCTTCAATTAATTCGATTGTATTTTCTGGCAGTTTTAAAGAGATACCACTCTCCACTCTAATTACTTCATCACCATTGTGATAAAGTATTATAGTAGGAAGGTATTTGATTTTTTCATTATCAAATACTTTTTTTCTTTCTGTAATATTAAATGTGTAAGTATTGTGTTGTTTAAACGGCTTCAGCGAAATCTCTGATTCCTTTGTAAATGGCGCACTAAATTGTACTATTGATATTTCCTCTTTGAAGTCTTGAGAAAAAATCAACGTGGGAAGTAACATTAATACTATACATAGTCTCATTTTTTTCTACTTATTTCGTAGAGTCTTTCGTCCATTTTTTCTAAAGAATTTTTTATTTCATTTACATCCTCTTTTACTGTCATGACATCTGACTCTATTTTTTCAATGGTAGACCTCACAAGCTCATCTTTATATTGAAATTCAATAGCGTTAACTTCTGGTTTTGGAAGTTCCATTGCTGTTTGAATTTGGGCTTGGAGAGTATAATACATGCCAATGAGTGATGCGAAACCTATAGCCATAGCTACCATTTCTTTTAGTGATAAAGTAAATTTACTTTCAGCTGATAGGTTTTTTTCTGAACTCATTATTCTACATATATATAATTAAAAGTTATATTATTTCCCGCTGTGCTTGTTTGAGTATATTCCATTTTATTTTAAATTTTAGATAATTTTTTTTGAATTGCTTTAAGTTTTCTGTTTTGGTCTTTATTTATTCTTCTTCTTTTTCTACTGGAACCAGTCTGATGATACATTATCTCAGCATTAGTAATCATTTGTTTTTTTCTATTAATAGCTTTTTTCTTTCTGGCTACTTTCCTTTTTGAAAGCATAGGCTTTTGTACCCTTCCAACTGCTTGTAATTTTTCTTTATCAACTTTAGGTTTTTGTCTTTTAGATTTTAAACCTTTAATTCCTTGAATAAGTCCAATAGCACTACCAGCTAAACCTAATACCCCTCCAGCTGTTCCCACAGCCTTACCAAACTTTCCTGCAGCTCCAGCAGCAGCACCAGCTGCTGACGCATCAGCGGCTTTTGGTTTCTTCATAGACATCTTTAGTCTATTCATTCTTGATGACTTATGAAGTTTACTCATTTTAGGTTTTATTAATTTATCAATCTTAGCTGCCTGACCTTTGTGCAAAGCAGATGCTTTTTTTAATTCGCCAGATATTTTTTTTAATTGTTTTTTCATACTACCAGATTGCTATACATACTTGATTTAAAATAGAAGCACTACTTCCATTTACTCGTAATTTTTTTACTTGAACAGGTAGGTAGTTTCCTACTTTAAAATTTTTAAATGTTACAGTGTTAGGAGATTGTACTGAACCAGTAACAGTATCTACACACACATCTACATACTCATCTGCAACTCCAGATATGGTAGCAGTGGACCCAATGTATAGTAAGCATCCTGAAGATGATTCTATTCTTTGTTCAAATATTGGTCCACCTTGAAATACTATATAAGTATCGTTGGGAGAGTTTTGAAAAATATCTGCACTAAGCTTTATTATAGTTGAGCTATTAAGTGCTGTCACTGTTGCAATAGTTCCTGTTGCTGTATTATATACAATATCACCAATAACAACATTTGAAAAATCAGCACCTACATCGACAAGTTCGTTAGCACTATTTGCTGTATTATTTCCTGTTAGTTGTGGACAGCCAGGATAAGGAATTGGTATTGAATCTGCGGCTATGACAGGAAGTGCCAAGCCAGTGTTTACTGTTATTTTTGGATACGCCATTTTTTTTTATTTTGAGGTTAAAAATCTCTTTATTTTTTGTAAGGAAAAACTCTATTGAGAGTATCCCTACGCTGACCACAACCGCAATCTTCTACTCCTGCAGCTTTTGTGACCTTAGTAACTACATTTTTAATACCAGTAGCTGTGGTAAATTTCTCTATTGTGTCTCCCAAACCTCGGGATTTTTGATTTAACTTCATTTTATTTTTTTTTACAAATACATTCTGCCACAGGGCAGTCGTTAACATTTACTATTAATTTGGATATTAACCAATTCCACTTACATAATAATTTAACCCAACTCTTCTGAATCCAATATCCTAATTTTACTAATAGTTTTCCCATTTACTTTTTTAATTTATTTAAGTCAGGAGGTAGCCTGTCTATTCTTCTTGGTTTATACGGTATCTCTATATGTGATGGAGCCGCTTTTACCTCTACTGGTTTTACCTCTGCAGGTTTTACCTCAACTTTTTTTGTTACTAATTTTTTAGGCTGTACCTTTTTTTTAGGTGCAGCTTTCTTTTTTGCCTTACTCATAGATTTAATTTTATTTTCTTTTACAGCCAAAGTTATTAGCATAATTTGCCATTTCAACAACTTCTTTGGAATACTTTTTTGTACTCTTCATAACCGCTGATGCCGCACTACACGCATCTTTAAAACCGTTTCTTTTAGCCCACTTTGTGAACTTTCCACGATTCTGTTTTTTTATTTGTGGAAAAGCCATATTATTTTCTAATCAATCCACCTAACTTACCTTTCACACTTGAAGGGTAGTGTTTTTCGTATTTCATAGAATGGTCTCCACCATAAGCATGTCCATACATTTTTTTAGACATTGCTTTTGATTCATCTCTTCTGTCTTTAAAAGACTGAGATTTTTTTCCGCGTCTTGCGCCTAAAGACTCATCGAGTCTATCGTTATAACCTTGTGCCATAATTTTAGTTTTTTAAATAATTATAAATACAAATATAGTAATATATTTTTTTAACATCTCCAGCGTCGTCTTGCTGCACATATTCTTTTTTCTGGTGTTTTAGAACAATTAATATTGTGCATTTTCATTTGCCCAAGAGACCTTGAACAATAAGACTTTCTTCTTTTAGCCCTCATCTTGCTGGGCTTTTTTTCTGTAACAGCAGTTTTTAATTTAGAACCAGGATTTGCTCTACGATATGCAGCAACACCTTTCTCAGTCATGCCTGCACCAGCAGATGCTTTACGGAAGTTTCCTCCTTTACCTGTAGTTTTTGCTATATTTTTTGCCATTACGAGTTTCTTACTTTTGCAGCTGGTGTATTAGAAACAAATTGTTTTCCTTTTCTGCCTGCAGCTTTTTTCTTTCGAGCTGTTTTAGCTAATTGTCTTTTTGATAAAGACCTTGCTTTTGCTAAGGGCAAACACCTATCGGGATTTTTTTTATTTTTTGACGTGCCACAGGGGCCTTTTATTTTTCCGTCACGACCTATGCGGACCCAGTTTTGTTCACGCCATTTTTTTAATTCTCCCATTAGTGATGTGCATCTTTTTCCCACGGTAGATTTCTATCGTGAGGATTAATTTTACTATTAGGTATTACTTGTATTGGTGAATAAGGAGATGGTCTATAATAATAATTATTATGGTCAAACCTCATTTCTCCTCTTTTCATTTGATACAAATGGTCAACCTCATGTTTCACAGCTTTTCTTTTCAAAGCAGGAGACATGTCTTTTTCAATATCAATGACACCGTTAGGATTTATTTCTCCTAACGTAAATTTTCCAAGTTTTTTTTCTTTTACAATATAATCACCTGTCGAATACTTATCACTGAAATCTAAAACTTGCCCTAAAGTTTTAAGCTTAAATCCCATTACTTCTTTTTCATTGACATTTTAGCTTTTTTCTTCATAGCCATTTTAGGTTTTTTATATGAAGCACTTACTTTAGCTTCTCCAGCTTTTCTTACCTTTTTAATTATAGCTTTTCTTTTTGCTAAACCTTTTTTGTTTACTGGCTTTTTCTTTACATTCTTTTTTCTTGCTTCGGTTAAAGACAGCTTAGGTTTTTTTGATTTCAAAAATGCTCTTGCATCTTTTTCAAATCTTTTCTTTCCTTCTGGTGTGTCAGGATATTTCTTTTTATCTCTATCAGCAAAAGCTTCTTTTATAGTTACACCTAAACCTAATTTTCTATTTTTATAGTTTTTTAATCTTTGTCCACCCAAGCCTTTTATTGCAGTCAATCCATAAGTAGCCACATCCATCATAGTATCAGTTACTTTTTTTGCTACTCTTTTTGTTTTTTTACTCACTTTAGGTTTTTTCATACCCATCATGGCTGGCTTCTTCATAGCCATCTTTGGCTCTTTGGTTTTCATAGCCATCATGGTTTTTTTCATACCACCCATTTTAGGCTTCTTCATCGCCATCTTAGGTTTCTTTTTCATAGAAAGCTTTGCTTTCTTTTTCATAATTTTTGCTTGAACTTCTTTTGGTAAAGAGTCAAACCCAGGATTCATCTTGGGATTTTTTGATTTCATTGCCATTGACATTTTTACTTTTTGAATGGCGTTTAACATAGGTTTTTTCATCATGACGTTTTATTTTTTACTTTTAGAACCCTTAGCGTAATTCGGGTCTTTACAATATTTACTTGCCGCCATATTTGCATACGCTGACGGGTATTTTTCAAAAGTTCTTTTTGCCCAAGCTATACCTGATGGGCATATACTTGCCTTCGGTTTTCTCATAGACATTTTACTTTTCTTTTTTGGTAGTGGACCTCCGTCTCCTCCAAACTCTTTAAAGCCGTATTTGTCTTTTAATTGTTTTTTAGAAAGCTGACCACCATACGCTTTTTGTGTATTAAGCATTGCGCCTGCAACCCCAAGGGCACCTGCCGCTGCTTTCTTCCCAAATTTTTTTAGACCAGCTTTTAAGCCTTCTTTTATTACGTTTTTTTTTGTGCTCATAATTTATCTTCCTTGTCCTCTATATTTAGTTCCGCTATAATATTTTCCTGACTTCTGATTTGTATTTCTGTTTTTACTATGAATTCCTGGTCTTTTTTTTCGAGACCGAAACACATAGGTACTTACATTTTTACGAGCCATTTGATTTTATTATATCTTTGTAGCAAAGATAAATAATTTAATCAAATATATTTTATGCCTATTATAGTACGAAACACTTCTCGTAAACATCCCGAACATGATTATTTAAAATATTGGAAAGTAATTAAGTATTGGGCTAAAAGAAAATATAATATAACAACAGGTGACTTAGAGCTTATGTTATTTTTATATAGTGAACATTTATTTACAAAAACTAAATTTGAAGAATACAATGAGTTGATGTCTTGGAACACAAATAGGTTCTATGAACTTATAAAGAAAGGTTGGATTCACAAATGGAGAGCTAAAAAAGGAAATCAAGCTGCTTTGTATGAACTAACATTTACAGCAAAAAGAATGATAAGAAATGTTTATGCTAAATTAAATGGAGATGATATTCCAGAAAACGCCACAAACAATCCTGTGTTTAAACACGATGTCAAGTATAGAGATAAGGTATATAGAAATTACATGAAAAAAATAAACCAAGAAAATAGATTATAGTACTACTACTACATCTCTTTCTTCTATAACTGTATATGTGTTGTCTTCGATAACCATAGAATGTCCAGCTGCTTTATCAAATAATATAACATCATTTTTTTTTACAGTCTCAACATTTGTTCCTGGATTAACAACTAAGGCTTTATGATATCTAAGTGAAGACATGTCTTCATTTGATAACAAAAGTCCTGACTTTGTTTTATACTCTTCGTTTATTTTTTTTATAACTATATACTTATTTACTGCTTGCATAAGTTTTTTCTTTTGAAGAAACAACATATCCTTTGCTTTGTAAAAACTTGATAGCTTTTTCTATCTCTCTTTGTTCTTGTCTAAACTCTTCAAATATTTGATTATATATTGCCATAATAATGGTTTTTAGTTTCTATTAATTTAAATCTTTTTCCCTTCTCTATCCTTCGACTATCCTTAAAATAATTATTCAAGTCGATTGTATTTTTTTTAAATAGTTTATCTAAGAATACTTTTTGTTTGTATTCAGTTATAAAACTAATTGTTGAATCTTCTGAAATTGGTTTTAATGGATAACCTTTAATACCTTTCATTGGCTTCATGCCAAAAAATTTTCTTATATCATTCTTTAACTCTGGCATGTGTTACTATTGCATTAGTTGATAATATTGTTGCCGCCACACTACTTGAATTTATTAAAGCATTCTTTGTAACCTTCAAAGGGTCAATAACACCGAGCTTATATAAATCTCCAAACTTTTCATTTTTTACATCAAACCCATAGTTCTTTTTTTTATCATTTATTTCTGATAAAATATTTTCAGGATTGATGCCTGCATTTTCTAATATTTGTATTAGTGGTTGAACGATTGCTTCTCTTACTATATTACATGCTGTATTATAGTCAGCATCTTTACCATTACTTACTATAGTTTTAGAAGCATTATACAAAGCAAGTCCAGCACCAGCTACGATACCCTCTTCTAATGCAGAACGTACTGCACATACCGAGTCATCGACTCGGTCAAATTTTTCTTTTTGTTCTACATCAGAGTTACCACCAACGTAGATACACCCGATAGCTCCAGCTAAGCTGGCTATTCTTTCATCTATAAACTTTCTTTCTTGTGGTGTTTCAGTATTTTGTTTCTGTATTCGTAGTTCAGCTATTCTCAATAATAATTCTTCACTTGGTTCAGTATTAGTAATGAGAACAGAATTAGATTTACCTACAATTATTTTATCAGCACTTCCTAAGTCAGCTTCTGATAATGTAGATAAATCATCTCCAGTTTTTTCTGACAGATACTTTGCGCCTAATGTCAAAGCTATGTCTTGCATCAGCTCATGTTTTTTATAACCAAAGGAAGGAGTCGGTATATTACATAGCTTCAAACCATTTCTTACGACATTGGCTGCAAGTGTATTTACCACATTCGTTCCGCAGTCAGCGATTATAAGCAAGGTCTCGCTTTTTTGAATAATAGGTTTTAGTACACTTTCTATTTGAAGTATGTTATTAATGTCTTGGTCACAGACAAGCACCCTAACATTTTCTAATATACACTCGTCCTTCTTTTGATTATTTATAAATAGGTTAGATGAATATCCTCTGTCTACTTTGATACCGTTAGTTACTTCAGCAAATGTCTCATGGTTTTGAGAACGCTCCACGGTAACTATTCCATCATTACCAACTTTCTGATATGCGTCAAATATTAACTTACCTATCTCTGCATCATTGTTGGCTGATATCTTAGCAACATCTAATAGACTACTCTTTGTAATCTTCTTTGAATTTTTTTCTAAATATTTTACAACATCTTTTACAATGTTATTAATATGTCTAACCACTTGTGTGGTATTATTATTTGGTATCATATACTTAAGACCCGCCTTGACAAAGGCTTCAGCCAATACGATTGCTGTTGTTGTCCCATCACCAGCTGAGTTAGCTGTACGATTGGAAGCGTCTTTCATTATTTGTATTGCTATATTTTCTACAGGGTCATCTAAAAAAATACTACGAGCTACGGTTACTCCATCTTTAGTAATGGTCATTCCGCTAAGATGCTCGGTGCTTTCTATTATAACTGTTTGCCCGCGTGGGCCTAATGTAGATTTAACTGCGTTGGAAATCTTTTCTATTCCTGATATTAATTTTTGTCTTCCTTCAGAATCAAAATGAAGATTCTTTGGAATGTAACCTTGCTTACTCATTTTATTTAATTTAATTAGAACTTTTCAAATATACAAATTGTGACGAACATGACAAATCTTTTTTTACAAATTTACATATATATATTTTTCTTTTTTATATATATTATATTTATATTATTTTATTATTTAGTTCGTCATAGTCGTCATAAAATAAATAAGTAAATGAAAATCAAGAAGTTACACAAAAGTATATTGTCATATTATTGTCATGTTTATGACAAAAAAAAAGAGTTTCAATTAAGAAACTCTCTTTCACTCAAATCAAAACAGAACAAATAGGGAAATTTGTTTTTTAAAATTCTAACTGTCTGAAGTTCTTCTTATCTTCTGCAAGTTGAATACCTTCAGCAATTTGATTAATTTTTCTATCGTTTTTTACAGACCTTGCTATAGAAGCTGCTCTTGCAATTCCTGATTGGCTATCAGGCCTGTCGTTTATTAGCCTACCATTTCTGATGTATAGACCGTCTACATAATTATTTGAACTCATGACTTATAATTTTTATCAAAGATAATAAATTTTTATTAGATATCTGGAGGTTGAGGGTAATACCCCATTATACGATTGCCACCCCCCTAACAGAAAGTCAAAATAAAATGCACGTCAAAACAAATTTTAAAAATTTTTTGCCAGATTTTTTAGCTTTTTTGCAGGGCGTTTAAACGGGGTCAAGGTCGAGCGCGAAAGCGGGCGCGCTGTTTAAACATGGTGAGGGTCTGAGCGTTTAAACGGGGTGAGGGTTGGGGGAAGGTTTGACGTTTTTTGTTTGAAGACACAAAAAGAATTCCCCCGTTATCCCCGCCCGATATTTCAAAAGACAAAACAAAACATAAAAAAAAAGATAAAGTTATCAACAGGTTAAGGCTCTGACTATCAGCAAGTTACAAGCATTTGACATGGTGCAAGAAAATATATTTCAAAAAATAACTAAATAAATGTTTTGAATAGTCGATAATTATACTATCTTTGCTAATATTATTAACAAAATTTATACAATTATGAGACATAAAAAGTCAAAATCTAACAGAGAAACCTACTTAGAAAATGCTACGGATATACTAAGAAAGGGTCTGTTTAAACAGAAGGGATATAAGGTCCCGAAAGTTCAATTATCTGTATCATGGGCCACAAGTGGCAACAGGTCCAGACACGGCGAAGGCGTTAAGGTATTGGGCCAATGCTTTCCAACGGGTCTTTGTGATAGCGGAATAAATCAAGTAAATATTACACCTTATTTAGACGGGTCAACGTTGAAGGGTACGCTTAGAATTTTAGGCGTTCTGGTTCATGAATTAGTTCACGCCGTTGATGATTGCGTAAGCGGTCACGGGACGCCGTTTAAACGTTGCGCGGAAGCGGTAGGGTTGACGGGTAAAATGACAGCTACAACGGAAACAGAATGGTTGGAAGATTATCTAAAAGACAACGTTATAAAGCCGTTAGGTTTATTTCCTCATGCTAAAGTAGTATCGGGCAAGCGTAAAGACAGCGTAAGGAATTTAAAAGTAAGTTGTAATTGTTGCGGGTTCAGTTTTAGAACGTCCAGAATGAACATTAATAAACTTGAGGACCACATTGATTGTCCAACGGGTTGCGGTGGACAAATGGACAACGAACAAGATTACTAATTAACACGGGGCGTTTAAACGCGCCCCTTTTATTAACTAAATTTATACAATATGATATTAAAAATCTCAAAGCCAAACAGACAAACGAAGGCACGTAAGCGCGCCAAATCAACGCGCAAAGAATGGCGTCAATTCGTTAGAGGTTTGGGGACGTTAGGGCGTCTGGAAATAGTACATTAAGCCCTAAGCGTTGGGTCGTTTAAACGGCCCAGGTTGTTTAACTAAATTTATACAATATGATATTTAAAAACTTTGAAATTAAAAACAAAAGCCGAAGCAGGCGCAACGGATTTAGCCATGATTCGACGTTATTTTTTAATGACGTGAAGATAGGCAAGGCGTCTGTTCATTGGTACAATAGAACATGGGAAACTTATAGATTCCAGACCTCAATGCGAAGGGTTGTACAAGAAATGATTGATTACAACAAGAACCAAGTTCGAAAAGTTGTGTTCCGTGACTGGAAGCGTTTAAACGATACCAGAAAAGAAGAGTTACATAATTACTTTAAACGTTGTGATTTTGGCGGATACTTTGGTCAAGACCTTCTGGACCTGCTGGAAGTAATTAAGACCAGTAACGGCGAGCCAGACCCCTTATTAAATTCAATGAAAGCTTTTATGTTAATGGGCGATTTAATGGGCGACAAGCAAAGCATAGCAGACGCGGTCAAGTACAAAGAAAGGATAGTTTTTGCGACGATGAAAAACGCGATTCCAGATTGGCAACAGCCAGATAATTGGGAGCGTTTAAACGACACGGAAAAATTAGAAGTATTAAATAAAATTCAAGAACAATGAGAAGTATAATAGTAGATAAAATATTAGATAAAAAAAGAAATTCTAAAGCAGAAGCTGAAGGGATTTCAGAATTCAAAGATAAAATTAAAATCGGGAAAACTATTCATTTTAACTGGTGGTCATTTTACGGGAGCGGGTCTAACGTCAAGCGTAAAATTGTAGACGTAACGCATGAAGGTAAACCATGCGTAAGGTTCCAAGGTTACGGGTCATGGGTGATAGAGTTTCACGAAATTGAAGATATCTATTAAGTCGTTTGGGCGACGTAAAAAAGAACATTAGGCCCAAAGCGGGACAGCGTTTAAACGTTGTCCGTTGTTTAACAAAAATTTATACTATATGAAAAACACGATTGAAAAACCACAAATGAAAACCACACCCAAAGGCAAAAGCTATTGGGGTGAAGGTGGAGCGTACGGCAAGGAGTACAGCGAATATAACGAAAAGCTGGTACCTTCAAGCGGTGACGCGCCAACGATTCACGGCGAGCTTATAAGGTGCGTTGGTCGTCTTGCTTATGATTTCTATAACAATGGAAATTGTAACGTTCAAACTTACGATAGTTGGGATTGTGACGATTACGGCAACCCTACAGACGATACAGAAATATATATTCAACCTTATTATCAAAGAATGATTGATTTCATTTATCAATATTCAGACGCGCGAAAGGAGTTAAGAAGATTAGAAAATTTCTTAACCGATTTTATACACTATAGCGAACGTTGGGTATACGAGGAAAAGACACCGATTTATAATGACCTTATTGATAAGGTAATGTATCAAGTGATTACTGAAGGGAAAGACGGGGACAAACCAAATCCAGAGTTTGGAATGGAAACGCAATACTACAAGGACAACGTTTAAACGAAGTTTAATTTAATACTATATATATGAAAAAAATACAAGCAATAATTTTAGCAGTTTCGTGGGTAGGTTTACTTACGTCTGCGGGTAGAGTTTTAATTCACATGACCGAGAGCGTCAAGACATTTGAGCAAGGCCTCACAATGTTCGCCTTCATCATGTTGATTGGAGTACTTATGTACGGAAGTTACGTGTTAATTTACCAGCTATTGAAGGAGTCGTTTGGGCGACAATAAAGAGAACGATAAGCCCAAAGCGTTGCGCCGTTTAAACGCGGTGCAGGAGTTATTAATTTAAATAAAATTTATATGAAAGTAAAAGACCTAAAAAAAATTCTTGCTGAGTTGGAGCAAGAGCATGGAAATATAGACGAGTGCGACGTCAATTATAGACGTTGCGATGATTCTGAAGTGTTCAGAATAAATCATCTTGAGGAAGATTTATTTGACGCTGAGACCAACAACGTTTTAGATAGTGTTGTCTTCACAAGCAACACCGCCAGCTTGATATGGAGTCAAGATTATGTTTTGTACGATAGGGCAAACGATAGTTTGGTGAAGTTTAGTAGTGGAGATATAGTACTCTATGGAGATAAAAAAGAAGCAGAGGAAGATTGTTACGGGAACGAGGAAGTATTACATTTCGAACAATTACCAGAAACTAAACAAAAAGAAATTATCCACCAATTAGGGGGTAGCGTTTAAACGAAGTTTAATTTAAAATTTATAATTATGGCAGATATTCAAAAACCATTAACAACAGAAGAAAGATTCGAGCAAGTATCTTATTGGTATAATCAAGTTGATAGTTGTTCGCTCAGCAGTGTAGTAGACGCTTTATTTGAAGAGATTAACGAACAGATGAAAGAAGCTGAAGTTCCTGAAGAATATTATCAAGAGGTTTTCAGTTTAGTGAATGAAGATTATACTATAAGGCGTAGCTAATGCACAGAATTGAAAGACAAATAATGCACGCGGTTTATAAGGCAAGAGAGCAAAGGCGTTTAAACAGGCTGATTGCAGAAAAAAAGTCGCGTGCGTTTAAACAAGGTGAACAAATAAAAATAATATTTTAATGTACAAAGCTTGCACAATTAAAAAACATTTTGTATATTGCACCCGAATCTTAAAATTAAAAATTATGTATAGTGAAACTAAAACAAAATTATTGCAGACGAGCCCAACGTTCAGTATATCAGACGTGTTCTTTAATTACGGAGCGACAAGCTTTAGTCGATTTAATTTTTTAGAAAATGGTAAAGTCAAAACCATGAGTGCGGACCAGCGTAAACGTTGGCGAACCGATGACCAAATATTTGAAGGCGTATATGAAGACGCTGAAAAGTTCATCGAGTTCTGGGCACTTGAAGATGTTACAAATCCAATGGAGTTAGCACAAGACTTCATGGATAGATTGTAGAAGACGTTTAAACGGGCTGGTTTTGTGTATAAATTTTGTCAGTCCGTTGGTGGGTAAAAGACCTCACGAGATTAGTAGAGATTTATCTCGAACGATAGTGAGTAGGCTTTATAGGGGGTTCGAGTCCCTCACCCACTACTAAGGGTAAAGCGTGTCACCCGTTTAAACGACACGCCTAATTAAATAAAATTTATATGAAACAGGATATTATATGGGGTACAAGTTGGGAGTCTATTGACCGATATGAAATACATAACGGCAAAGGAAAAGCTTTGACCCATGCCAACACATGGCAGAACCCAAACAAAAAGACTCGTTCTTTTAACACATTCAAAGAAGCTATGGAGCACTTACGCTCGACCAGACGCTCTGGTAAAATCGTAGAGTTTATTCAAGTATGGAAACCTTTTCAGATTGCAGATTCATCTGTTAAAGGTATAAGTACAGATATAATTCAAAAAGACGCAGACCATGAGAGTTAAGAGAATAGAGCAGTCTATAATCCGCAAAGAGGTAGGCCCACGTGGTGGCGGGATTGAGATAGACTTAAAAAAATGGGGCTACCCAAATGGAAAGATGACGGCATATCAAAACTACCTTGGTGGTGGATTGCTGGGAAGAGTTGACGGCGATTGCAATGTTCCAGACTGGAAAAGCATAGCCCGTTTAAACGAGCTGAATGAAAAGCTGAAGAGATACTATCATAATTTAACCAATGGTTTTCATGATGACTGCTTCTGGTCTTCATGTAGCTATGAGGATAATCAAAAAAGACAAGCAAGTGCATATTAATACAACACAAACAAAAGTCTTCAGACTGGACGCATGGCGTTCATGGTTGGAGCCAGTCAATGCTGTTGGTGGTTGTAACTTTACAGACCAATGGCATGAGACTGCAATGAGTGAAGTCGACAGCTTCTGTAAGAAACTTAGACAAGCAAAGATTAAGTATCGTTGTGTTTGGGGCGACTCATCAAATGTTTTTATGAAAATCAAATTCATTTGTGTTCACCCCGACCAACGACTTGAGGCGCAGGCGATAGCGTTTAAACATCGTGACGAAACAGAATATTTTTATAACCTTTAAA
>TARA_R100000654_G_scaffold5129_1_pt1 | contig 18363 bp, 16 predicted proteins | sample TARA_R100000654 | Tara Oceans TARA_R100000654 (sample SAMEA2622473) | marine metagenome | biome: marine biome (ENVO:00000447); feature: surface water layer (ENVO:00002042); material: "saline water (ENVO:00002010), including plankton (ENVO:xxxxxxxx)" | depth 5 m
ATACATCAAAATTTCTAACGCCTATCCCTCAGCCGGTGGCATCGGCATGTATCTGCATAAGGCATATGGTGACCGATTGCCAACTGCTTTCAATGCTTTACTGATGTACTTCTCAATGGTTATCGCGCAGAGCTTTTTGGCGCGGACATTTGGCTCTTATACCATGCAACTTTTTGGTGGTGATGATAGCGGCATGATGGTGCCTATACTTGGTGTGTCACTGATTTTGGCAGCTTTTCTGATTAATCTTTCAGACAATAGACTTATCGAGGGCGTGGCCTCTTTTATTGGTGTTTTGAAAATCGTGGGCATTCTCGTCTTTGGATTAGTAGGTATTTGGATCGCCGACAGTATCTCAGTCGACTTCTCAAGCCCAGGAGAGGCGGGAACTTTTGGCAACTTCCTCGGTGCAACTGCACTGGGAATACTGGCCTTTAAGGGGTTCACCACCATTACCAACAGCGGTTCTGAGGTAAAAGATCCTAAACGCAACGTGGGTCGCGCCATTGTTATTTCCATCGCGGCCTGCGTGGTGATTTATAGCTTGGTCGGTTTTGCTGTGGCGAGTAATTTGTCGTTGGCAGAAATCATCAAAACACAGGACTATTCCCTTGCTGCAGCAGCACGGCCTGCCTTAGGTGAATATGGTGTGTGGTTTACGGTTGCTATTGCCATGATGGCGACTGCCGGCGGTATTCTGGCCAGCATTTTTGCTGTCTCAAGAATGCTGGCAATGCTGACGGAAATGAAACTGGTTCCGCATCGGCATTTCGGTATGCCGGGTAGTATTCAAAAACATACGCTGGTCTACACGGTCGTTTTAGGACTTATTCTGACAGCATTTTTTGATCTGTCTCGAATTGCTGCACTGGGTATCGTGTTTTACCTAATTATGGACATTGCCATTCATTGGGGCGTTCTTCGTTATTTGCGAGAAGACATTAACGCCAATAGATGGGTGCCAACTACCGCGATTATTTTAGATTTGCTCGCGCTAGGGGGCTTTGTCTGGGTAAAACTGAATACTGATCCATTTGTGATTGGTGTGGCAGTTGTTACTATGATTATTATCGCAGTTGCTGAGCAGATTTTCCTGAAAAGATCCGCTGAATTACATCATCATCATTAATTACAATATTTTACGTGGAGGGCAGTACCATGATGACTGATAATATTTTTGGTAACACCATGTACGCATGACATTGGTAGTGGATGCTGGTGTTTGCCATTGTCGTTGTTATTCCGGTTTGGCGTTTTTGTCAGCGTACAGAGTGCCCAGGTTGGATGGGAATACTGATATTGATTCCTTTCATTAATCAGGCATTACTGTATTTCATTGCGTTTACCGATTAGCCAGTAGAAAAAAGATTGAGATAAAGGCAGCCGAACACTGGTATGTTCACCATCAGGATTTATTGAGGGTCTAAGCTTATGGTCATCTTCAGTAGACATAAGTGCTGGTATTTTTGCTCTGACTAACAATCTTTTCTAGCGTTTTATATCTAATAGAAGAGCGAGGTTCTGATGTTTCCGTCAAAAAATTGTCCTGTTTGTGAAATGTCCGTCGCAGATAACAAATTATCTGTAAATTTCCGTGGCATTGATCTTTGGTTTTGTTCTCAACAATGTCAGGACAGATTCAACCAACGGCCAAGCTTATACATTGGTGATCCCAAGCATGGTAAATCAGTCAAGCAACATGGTGTAAGGGTTAATAAACAGAGGCTTATTAAGCTTGAACTGCCTGACAATGAGGGGTTTAAAATTAAATTGATTAATGGTTTAAATTCATTGATGGGGGTGACGCAAGCTAAAATTAATCAAAAAGTGCTTGAAATTGAATACGATTTGGTTCAAATATCACTTGATGAAATTGAGCATTATATTTTGGCCTCGGGGGTAGATATGGAACAGTCGTGGCTTGATAAGGTTCACGATGCTCTCCTTCATCTCAGTGAGGAAGGTGAATTGGGTAATCTCGGACACCCCTATAAAGACGATAGCAGTCATTAATTAAATCTGACTTGGTTTTTCCAAGTCAAATGTTCATAAATGCCCGTCCAGTAATATCCAAAACTGGCTGCAAAAAGTAACTCTTCCAAGGGTATACCAATAAGAAACAGGCCACTCAGTGCATCCAGGTTCCATACACGTTCGATGTATCCCGGTGCAATGCTTTCAAGACCAAGGACAAAAATCGCGTAATAAACAAGAAATAGAATGCTTCCCCAAAAACTCTTGAGTGCAAGGTCTGGTCTGCACAAGCTATTGGCAATGCCTCCCGCGATCATCGCCATAATGGCCGGATAAATTGGATTCCAGTCGAAGAGCATCAAAACGGGAAAGACAATAAATGGGACCGTGATTGCGAATAGGTGGTGATTATGTCTTTGAGACAAACGTGCGGTTAGTGGGATTGGCTGCAACCTTTGTCGGGTCACCACATTATAGGCAACAGCCCCAATACCCCCGATGCCAAAGCAGAAAATCAAGCTCTCTATATCAAACCCGGTTTCAATCGCAAGGTTAAATAAGCTGGGAGGACTCCAATATTCTGGTACAAAGATCGGTTCAGTGAGTCCAAACAGCATAGTAATCAAACTTGCTTTCAACATCACTGACCTATATGTGGGAGCTGCCCAGTACACTGCTACCCAAGGAATAAGAAATGCAAGAGACCAAATTAACCAGACATATTGATCATTCATGACACATAATTCCTGATAATCGAAATTTGATTTAATTTGTAAGACGAACAACCAAATTTTTCTGTTGGGTTGAACTATAGAGTTAATTACAAAATCTTGATGTTAATTGTAATTGAAGTTTAAATTTTTGGGTATACGGATTTAATGGTTGATGGGGCACCTTCACCCCATCAATCTGATACCACCCTCAGATGGTTGATAGATCGACTCCGTAGTTGAGTTCCTCTGCGAAGTCCGGCAGTCCGTAACCGATGGTTTTCTTGTAGAAAGGAGAGACCTTCGCAGTCGGTGCCTTCTTCTTGTGCTTCGTGGTGTAGAGCATTCGTGCCCGCATCACCTCGAAGGAGTAACCGCGCCCTTCACGGTTCTTGTCCTTGGCCAGTCGGTTGATGGACTCCGTGTAAGCGTTGGTGACGGGCATGTCCGTCTCGAAGTAGGTGATGGTCTCTTCGCGCCAGTTTCCCACTGCCCTGACCAGATCGCTCCAGACTTCCTTTTGGCCCTTCGGGATGGTGGCTATCCACTCGTCCAGGGCGGCTTCTGCCTGGAGCCGTGTGGTGGCGTCCCAGATGCCGTAGAAGCGCTCCTTGTGCTCGTAGGCGGCCAGCAGTTGCGGGAACGCGCCTGTCCAGGTCTCCATGATGAGGCGCTCCCGGTCTGAGACTTCGTGAGCGCGTTTCAGCAGGATTTTCCGGTCTCCCTTGAGAGTCCGGCTCTGGGACGGTTTCAGCTCCTTTCTGAGGCCCTTGCGCACTCTCTCTAGGGCATCGTTGGCCATGCGCACCACATGGAACTTATCGACCACGATACGGGCCTGGGGCAGCACAGCCTTGACCGCTGCCCGGTAGGGGTTCCACATGTCCATGCTGACGATCTCGACCTTCTGCCGGTCTTTCAGCTTCATCAGGTAGTTGGTCACCACGTCCTGGCGGCGGGTGGCCAGCAGGTCGAGCAGGGTTCGCTCCTCAATGTTGGTCAGAATGCAGCGGTAGCGCTTGTTCAGGTATAGCTCGTCAATGCCCAGGATGCGGGGCGTCTCGAAGCGGTGCCAGCGCCCCAGGAACTCGGCGCGGGCGTTGAAGATGTCGCGCACCGTCTTCTCGTCCAGGCCGGTCTGTGCCGCCACAAAGGTGTAGGGGTGGTTGAAGGATTCCTTCTCCACGTACTCATGCAGCCGCAGTGTCATACGGAATCCGTCCACCATCTCCGGTAGCTGGGGCCTGAATGTTGTCTTGCAGGCCCGGCAGGTGTATCGGCGGCGGACCACCCAGAGAGTGACCCGCTTGCCGTGGATGGGCAGATCACGATAGGGAACGTCACGCTTGCCGAACCGTACGAACTCACCCTGCACGCCGCATTCCTCGCAGGCGATGGGATCGGGCACGTCCACCTGGAAGTGCATTTCGTCGTCGGTTGATTTGCAGCCCAGTAATTGGTATTGCGGCAGGTGAAGGATGTTGTCGGGAAGTTCGGTCATGGTGTTGTATAGGCGTAGGTGTCAGTCAGATCCATCCGGCTCGGCATTGGTGTTTGCTTTTTTACCCAACAAGCTGCTGGAAACGAAAAGTAAGGCACCGAGGACAATTGCAATATCAGCCAGGTTGAAGGCCGGCCAATGCCAGTCTCGCCAATAGAAATCAAAGGAATCCACAACATAGCCGCGAAAGACCCGGTCAATCAGGTTGCCCATGGCGCCACCGAGGATAAGACTGTAAGCGATGGCTTCTCCTTTATGACGATTTTCAAGGATCAGCTTGATCAGAAAAATCGAGACCACTACCGCGATTCCGATAAATAAGTAGCGCTGCCAGCCTCCACCATTCGCAAAAAGACTGAATGCGGCACCGGTGTTCCATAGGTGCACCCAGTTAAAGAACGGGGTCACCGAAACATACTCGCCATAGGCCATTGATTGCTGCACCAGCCACTTTACAGCCTGATCAGACGCTGCCAGCAGGCCCGATATGGACAATAGGGCATACGGCGAGAGCTTTTTGCCAATAATGAGCATTATTTAACCCTTCAACGCCAAAATGCGTCTGGCACCGTTAAGTACAATGCCCCCCGCGATGGTGCCGATAATCAGATCCGGATAATTGGAACCGGTCCACGCGACCAGGGCGCCGGCGGTGATGACCCCCAGGTTGATCACCACGTCGTTGGCCGAGAATATCCAGCTTGCCTTCATGTGCGCCCCGCCTTCCCGATGTTTGGATATGAGCAGCAGACAACTGGTATTGGCAATCAATGCGACGAATGCGATAGCCATCATCACCAGCGATTCAGGCTCACTACCGAATACAAAGCGTCTCACCACCTCTACGAGCACGCCCACAGCCAAGATCAGTTGCAGTACACCAGCAAGATGCGCGGCACGTACCTGCATTTTCACGCTATGTCCAACCGCATAAAGGGCAAGCCCGTACACCGCCGCATCGGCAAAATTGTCCAGGGATTCTCCAATCAGGCCGGTGGACTGGGCGATCAGACCGGCAGTCATTTCCACCACGAACAGAAGTGCATTGATGCCGAGCAACCAGCGCAGGGTCCCGGATTCTTGCTTAGCAGAAGCTGCCGAAAACTCGGCGGCCTTGATGGTCTCCGGATTTGCAGCGACGGTTTCCTGAAGCGAGGCGCCTAGCCCCAAGGTCTTCAGTTTCGAGGTGACGGGCTCGACCTCGCCGTCATGCACGACCTTCAGCCGGCGGTTCGACAAGTCGAAGGACAGCGCCCGAATCTCCTCAAAGCCGTTCAGGGCTAGGCGAATCATTCGTTCTTCTGATGGACAGTCCATCTTCGGCACGGCATAAACACTGACCCATCTCCCTGGCGCCTCGGAGGAGGCCTGTATATCGGTATCCGCTGCGGACGTTGCATCACCGCCACAGGCGCCACCACAGGATTTGCTCATGATACGACTCATTTAACCAATGTTGTGGTACCATTTAAAACTATAAAGCTACTATAAGGTCAATAGAGTAAAGAATCCGTTGGGGAGGAGGCTGATGCGCATTGGTCAGTTGGCGCAGTTGGTAGGGGTCGAAACACAGACGATCCGCTTCTATGAACAGCAGGGCTTGTTGCCGCCGCCTGATCGGCAGGACAACGGTTACCGTGTCTATACCGAGAAGCATGGTGAGGGGCTGGCCTTCATCCGTCGCTGCAGAATCCTGGGCCTGTCACTGGCTGAGATTCACGAACTACAGAGCTATCAGGACGACCCTCATCAGCCTTGTACCGCCGTCAACGCCTTGCTCGATGATCACATCTCTCATGTGCGGTCGCAGATAACCGCTCTGCAAGCGCTTGAGAAACAACTCGTTTCACTGAGAGCGAGTTGCAACGATGACCGGGAAGTTGAGGCGTGTGGGGTTCTTGCTGGAATTAGCGAAGGAAACATGCACCAGCAGTAGGTGAAGCATCAACCAGATAATCCGATGAGATGCCGGTCTGTCTCACTCTCATGCAAAGGTAAGATCAACCATTTAATCCGCTTACCCAAATTTTTTTTATGTTATTTCTTACATTGATAGTAATTTTTATAAAAAAATATGTCTGTTGTAAGAGGGATTACCAAGCATTTTTAAGATCAATCCTCGCTTTTAAGTGATGTGGTTCAACAATGAACCGCTTTACGTTTAACAAGCGATTTAAATAATGGTAACAACCAAAAAACCAGGAGTTTATTATGCAGGTTGAAACGTTAAGAGATGTCCTTCATTGGACAAGCGAGTTTCATCAACACCTTACTGAGTGTTTGAAACATTGTGCCGACAAGAATGAGAATGCTCGAGCACAAATGCTTCTTAAGTATTTATCAGAACATGAAGAAAAGCTTGGACATGTTGTTCACCAGTTTGAAGTCACAGGTAATGAACACGCGTTAAATACTTGGTGTTATGAGTATTTAAATAAACATCCAATTGTTCAACATCATGATTGTGATGCACCATTTTCTCAGCTATCGACTAGAGAAATCATGCAGGTAATTATTGATCAGCATAAACAGGTCATTGACCTGTATCGTTATCTACATGAACGCGCAGATATACCTTCGGCAAAAGAGCTGATGGAGACACTCAAATCCTTTGAAGAACATGAAATAATGCAGATGGTGCAGTCAGCTAATCGGCTGGAGGATTTATGAAGCAACAGTCTTGAAAAAGAATGTCCTGCATCATGTTCATTACTGGCAATGAACAGAATACAGGTTTGTGCTCCATACGAAGATAATCATGCTTAACTGAAATGTTAAGTATTAATAAAATAGAGGCACTCAACGATAAAACCTGAAGCCGTGTTAATGAGCAGGTTTTATTTTTCCATTTATGACCGTGACTAAGAAGATAGCAGTAATAATGAATGTAGCTCCAAGCCATTGAATGGTAGTTAATGACTCTGAAAATACGGTATGACCAAGGTATATTCCAAACACAGGGGTGAGGAAGTTATATACGTTAAGCTTAAAAAGTGGTGCATGTTGCATTAGCCAGAACCACAAAATAAACGGTAGCGCAGTTCCCAATAATGCCAATGCAAGAAGAATTAAGGTGTAATCCATTTTCCAGTCTAAAGAGTCCAGACTGGTGGTGTAAAAAGCCAAAATACCAAGAGGTATGGCACCAATGAATAACTGGAATCCCATTGCAAAAAGCACGTCTACTTGACCAGCAATTTTCTTAAGCAAGACATTGCTAACCGCACCGCCAAACGAAGCCATGAGCACAAAGATTATTCCCAATACAACTTGCTTTTCTGTCTGCACCAGACTGTTCAAAGAAATTATGACTATTCCTGTAAATCCAATAACACTACCAATTAAATGTACTCCGGTCATTCTCTCCTTGAGAAAATACCAGCCCAAAATACCAGCAATAAGTGGTTGCATATTAGTAATGACTGTTGCAAGCCCGGGATTAAGCAAGCTGCCAGCATAAAACATGCCCCACAATCCCAGACTTGTCGCAGATAGACCTATGATCGTTATATATATCCAGAGCCTATAACCTCTTGGAAAAGGTCGATTTGTGAAATGAGCAATGAGCACGAGTACACAGCCTGCTATTACGGCACGCAAAAAAGCTGTCAACATAACGGGGGCATAAGGCAGACTGAGCTTAATAAGCGGATAACAAAGTGCCCACATCATCATCACCATGATTGCAGCAGAGCTCACAAATTTCAGGTGAAGGTTAAGTAACATGATAGAAAACCCTCAGATAGTGCATTGTCATCATAATGGCCTACAGATTCCTTTTTCTCAGAGCTATTTAAGCTTTTGTACTTCGCTGGGTTGGATTTTTCTAGTGGGACCAGATCACATACACTGTCCGAACAATAGCTAGCATTTGTTCCAGATCTGAGTTGGGAACACAAACAGCACTGTTTGAGAAGAGTAGATGCATTGCAGAACTGCTCAGGATCTCATCGGTATTTTTCACCGAGCTGATTCGCAAGATTATGAGCAATTTGGGGGCCATCAAGAATGACACAGACGCAATGCTGATTTAGCCTTTCCGCTTCGATCTTTCGCGAGGAACTTGAGGATTTGATCAAGGATTTACTCCAGGCGCCTTTTGGCGAACCTTCGATACAAAATAACGAACAAAAGTGCGATATACCAAACAATTACATATTTAGGCTTTCGCCAAGGCTATTCGTAAGCCTACCACATCAATCACTCAAAACCTGGTAGCAATTCTGCGCAAGCTACATGCTTGAGCATTTGAAGACCAAAACCTACGTGAAATAAATAACTGATTGCCAATAATGTAACAGGCTTTTGCCCTCCGGAACGACCCGTATCCAACATTCGCCTGAGCTTGAACTCTACATGTTTTGGGTATCTTTTATCTCATCCAATACAAATGCGTAATTTATTATCATGGGTAACTGGAGAGGTAGTACGATTGACAGTCTAAGCCTTGCAGCTCTCTATACTACTATAGCTTATCACCCAAACACCTGATCTTAATGTTTTTTAATTAACGTCTTAATTGAAATACCATATCGAAGATAAACGGTAAATCCAGCAGCTACTGTATGTTTTGATCTTTTTTTGTTGAGTAAATCGTACGTGGAAACTAACACGATTTATGTAGTAAGTTTACGCTGCCCCCCACACTAATAAGCGCTAATAAGCACATGATTCCGACATCGTGATTTGTGCAGGTATCAATCCTTATTTAGCTATTGAGTGATCTATAGTACCTATAGTAGTTGTATTTCTTAATCGTATTTATCGCTATATTGAAAATACAAATTAAGGATGTAAGTTTTACTCATTAACTGAATTTTTTACAAAAAAATGGGAAAAATTCCTTATATCTTCGCCTGAAAACTCCTATTAATGGGTGGCATAAAACATGCCTCACCAAATTTGAATCATCCAAGATGAAAATGGAGTTCCAAAATGTCCTATATTCGATTCTTAGCAATGATTGCAACCTCGACAGTTGTAATGTTCGGTCTCATGTATTTGAATACCTACGCCTACGAGCATATTTTCTATAGTGAAACGCGGGCCTATATGGCCATAGTGATGGGATCAACTATGGCTATTATTATGCTTGGCTTCATGCTCAACATGTATAAAAACAAAAAAATTAATATTGCTATCTTCGTCATCGCAATAATTTTATTTACGGGCTCTTTATATTTAGTGCGAAGTCAAATTACGGTAAGCCAGACCTCGTATATGAAAGCCATGATTCCTCATCATTCGATTGCAATCATGACGAGTGAACGTGCTGAGATTACTGATCCCCGTGTCCGTGAATTAGCTGATTCAATTATTGAAGCTCAGCGCCGTGAGATTGCTGAGATGCGCTACCTTATTCGTGAACTTGAGCGTGAGGAGAATTAACATGTCTCAATTTTCAAAAACCTTTATGGCACTTACGCTGGCTCTCATGTTTGTAGCATGTAATGAAAATACTGCACCTGGTAATGATCGCTCTGCAGATAAAGCGCCACCACCACCTCAAAGTCCTGTTGCTTCTGTAGAAAAAGCGATTAAGGAGGCAGATCGTAAGGCTATTGAACCGTCTTCGATGACAGCTAAAGACTACACACAGGTGGTAGGGGAAAGTATTGACTGCCAATTCCGTTTGACTGAAGTAGGCATGCCGATACTGGTCGCGAAAGACCGCACCGGTGCAATTAAGATTAACGGTAAAGTGGTTGAGCTTGAATCTCCTGGAGCTACTCCTGCCGAAGGAATAGAGTTAAATATGTCAGCTGCTGATATACACGTCACAGTGACGCCATTAGAAGACGAAGGAGTACAGCTCGATAATGGATTTAGTCAGCGAGAAGCTAACCTTGTATTCGATCTGAAAAAGGGACGCAAGGTCGGTTATCAAGGTTACTACCTATGCCGTAGTTAACCTCTACTATGAGATTTTTCAATTTAAAATAGGGAGGAAAAAATGTATTTGAGCTTAAGCAAATTTTCTTTCGTGATTGCATTGATAGGAATTTCATTTGCAGTTGTCTACCCTGGAAATATTCAAGCCGACCCAAATCCTCCTCTTTCTGCAGCGCCTAAGGATGATGGTCAATGGAGTATGCCAGCCAAGAATTATGCATCAACTCGTTACACGGATTTGCAGCAAATAAATCGAAATAATGTGGCTGATTTAGATGTCACTTTTACGTTTGACACCGGAATCAAAAAAGGACAAGAAGCAGCACCTATAATTGTAAATGATACGCTTTATATTGTGACGCCTTATCCTAATAAAGTATTTGCTTTGGATCTGACTCGCCCCGGAGCGCCATTAAAATGGAAGTATGATCCTGAAACTCTTCCTGCTTCCCAAGGGGTTGCCTGCTGTGATGTAGTTAATCGAGGTGGTGTCTATTGGGAAGGGAAGTTCATTTTCAATACACTTGATGGGCGTACGATTGCACTTAATGCTAATTCGGGTGAGGAAATATGGGCGACTCAACTTGGTGATATTCACTCGGGTGAATCCATTACCATGGCCCCTCTTGTTGTTAAAGATCACGTACTAGTTGGTAATTCCGGCGGGGAGTTTGGTGTACGAGGTTGGCTTGCAGCACTCAATGTCAACGACGGAGAAGTTGAATGGAAGGCATTTCATACTGGCCCCGATGAGGATGTTCTGATTGGCGAAGATTTCGAGCCTTTTTACGCAATGGATCGGGGAAAGGATCTCGGCGTCTCAACATGGCCGAACGATGCATGGAAGACTGGTGGAGGTACGGCATGGGGATGGATTTCCTATGACCCAGATCTTGACCTCATTTATTATGGTACTGCTAATCCCGGACCTTGGAATGCTGAGCAACGACCTGGTGATAATAAGTGGACGGCGGGGATATTTGCCAGAGATCCGGATGATGGTTCGGCCAAATGGTTCTATCAATTAACGCCACATGACGCCCATGATTACGATGGCGTTAATGAAATTATCCTTTTAGATATGAAAATTGATGGCGAAGAACGCAAAGTTCTTGTTCGTCCTGAACGTAATGGTTTTCTGTATGTTATTGACCGGGTAACTGGAGAAGTTATCTCTGCTGATGCTTACTCATATACAAATACTGCCAACGGCGTTAATTTAGAAACGGGTCGACTGCGTGTAGTCGAGTCCAAAATCCCTACTACCGGCGAAGAAATAAGCGACATATGTCCAGCCGCATCAGGGGCTAAAGATTGGAACCCTTCGGCTTACTCACCTAAAACCGGACTGCTATACATCCCACATCAAAACGTTTGTATGGACTGGACAAGTCATGAAACAAACTATATAGCCGGTACTCCATATATTGGGGCGAAGGTTATTATGAAGCCTGGTCCAGGAGGTCATCGCGGAGTATTAACTGCATGGGATGTTCTGGGACGCGAAGCCGTTTGGGAGGTTCAGGAAGAATTTCCACTATGGAGCGGCTCACTGGCCACCGCCGGTGGTTTGATATTTTATGGAACGATGGATGGATGGTTTAAGGCTCTCGATGCCTCAACTGGCGAACTCCTTTGGAGCTTTAAGACTAATTCAGGGATCATCGGTCAACCCGTTAGTTATCAATCACCTGATGGCAAACAACATATAGCAGTTCTAGCAGGCGTAGGTGGATGGGCTGGCGCTATTGTTTCTGGTGATTTAGATCCCCGCGATCCTACTGCTGCGCTTGGCTATGTAGGTGCTATGACTGATTTGAAAAAAGCAACAAAACCGGGAGGGACGCTATATGTCTTTGCATTACCTTAGGAAATCGCTTATTTCGACTCTCTCGCTTACCGTTTTGCTAATGATTCTGAGCTTTTCAGTGGTGCAAGCAGAAGAGGGAGGCAAACACTCAGAAAAACACGAACATAAAAAAGGCTCCGAGCCAGCATCTGCATTTAACAAGGGAAGTGAGTACCAAAATGATCCCGCGCATATCGCAGCTGGCAAGCGGCTTTACATGGAAAACAACTGCGTAGGCTGTCACTTTAGGGGCGGTGGAGGAATTGGACCGCCGTTTCTTGACGACGATTGGCATCATGGCGGGAAGATTGAGCAGATATTTAACTCTATTCATAACGGTTTACCAGGAGGCATGCCCGCTTGGAAAGGACGACTTCAAGAAGAGCAGATATGGCAACTTGCCGCTTATGTTAAAGCTTTCGAAACTGACGCACCAATGCCTGATGGGCCAACTCAACCCGTTGAAAGAAGTCCTGGGGGGCTCGATGCTGAACCGAACAAGAGTCGTAAAGCAAAATATTGAGACTGAAAATTCGGCATGAAGCAAATTGTCTAGTTTAAGCAAAAATCTATGAAAAATATCTTAGTTATCGCCTTTGTTGTGCTAACGGCTTCAAGTAGTTTGCGTGCCGAGGAAAATATACTCCGAGTCTGTGCCGATCCAAATAACCTTCCTTTTTCGAATAAATTTGAAGAAGGCTTCGAAAACAAAATTGTAGATCTCATTGCTGCCGAATTAAAATCCAAGGTCGAATATACTTGGTGGGCACAGCGGCGAGGCTTCGAGAGAAACACACTTGGTGCTGAAAAGTGTGATTTATGGCCAGGTATCGCTTCGACGAGCGAGGGGATAACAGTAACTCGTCCCTACTATCGATCGACGTATGTTTTTTTATCTCGAGCGGATCGTCACCTTAACATCAACTCTTATGATGACTCTCGTCTTGCTGATCTCATCATTGGCGTACAAATGATAGGCGATGATGGGGCAAATACTCCGCCGGCTCATGCATTAACAAGCCAGGGACATATCAACAACATACGCGGCTATATGCTCTATGGTGATTATGAGGAAAAAAATCCGTCAAGCACAATCATTGAAGCGGTGGCACGAGGAGAAGTTGATCTGGCCATCGTTTGGGGTCCGCTCGCTGGATACTTCGCTGATATATCCCCAGTCAAACTCATCACGATCCCTGTTAATCCCATGCTAGACAATTCACCGTGGAACATGGCGTTTGATATATCAATGGGTGTTCAACAAGGCAACGAGAAGTTACGAGCACAATTAAATAAAATACTTACCCAGAAAAACGATCGAATCCACGAAATACTCTCGAGCTACAACGTACTTTTAGTCGAAAAAAAAGATAAAAAATGACTATTGCACAGCACCAAAAATAAATCTAACCAATAGCCTCGAAACATTTTCATGCAAGGGATGTTCTGTGTTCAGTTTTTTTGTAATTATGGTCCATCAGTCTGGATAGCTGCCCACCTTTCGACAGTTTACAGGAGTCATGAAGTGTGTAATTGGGTGTAGCAATATTTTTGGGTTGAAAGCTATTTTATAGTGTCATCATATTAATCCAAAGATAATCATCAACTATCAACAGTCCCTGCTGATAGGTATATGGATCGCGCTATACCAGAAAACTATTATCGGTCATTAGTTTTTTTTCGCCCCTCTTCCAGACCACGGCGATAGGCTTCTTCCGCATCTTGGTGTTGATGTTCGCCTTTACTGTTTTCTTCATGATCGCCGTGCCCCTTATGCATGAAGATATGCATCAGTGGACACAACAAAATAATCAGAAATGGAAGATATGGAAGGATGTGGGCACTGTGATCAACGAAAATAAAATAGAGCGCCACTCCAATAAGTATAAGAGTTGCCATACCATGAAGGCTGGTCCAAAAACCGGGTTTGCTTGCCATCTAGTTTCTCCTATGCCGCCTTATAGACAGCGCTGTTAGATGAATGTCAGGGTCATTTATCAACATTAAGTTTCACCCGCTTAAGGCGCAGTGAGTTGCCAATCACCGACAAAGAGCTGGTTGTCATGGCGATCACCCCGATCATCGGATGAAGTAGACCGACAGCTGCAATGGGTATCGCGGCCACATTGTAAAACCAGGCCCAAAACAGGTTTTCAACGATTTTCCGAAAAGTTGCACGGGACAGGCGAATAGCCTCCACCACCTTGGTTAGTTCACCTTTAACCAAGGTGACATCCGCAGCTTCAATGGCAACATCGGCGCCAGCACCGATAGCGATACCCACATTGGCCTGTTTCAGTGCCGGGGCGTCGTTGATTCCATCGCCCACCATGGCCACCAGTTGCCCATATTTTTCCTGCAGCCGCTTAATTGCATCCACCTTGCCTTCAGGCAAAACGCCCGCCATAACTTCGTCGATCCCCACCTGGTTCGCGACGTGGCGAGCTGTGCGTTCGTTGTCGCCTGTGATCATGACAGTGTGAATGCCCATCTCATGAAGCGCGGCAATGGCAGCTTTCGAGTCCTCTTTAATGGTGTCGGCCACGGCGACAATACCGGCTGCCTGGTCTCCGGCGGCAACCAGCATGGCGGTCTTACCCTCGTTTTCAAGACGGATCATGACTTCTTCGAGGTCGCCCAACTCTATATTGGCTTCGCTGAGAAGACGGCGGCTGCCCACGCGAATGAGCTGGTCGTCGACACGGCCTTCCACTCCTCGCGCAGTAATCGCTCGGAAGTCCATCACTGTAGGAACCTCCAGTCCCTTTTCCCGGGCGCCATTCACGATGGATTGCCCCAGCGGATGTTCGGAGCCGGCTTCCACAGATGCCGCGAACCTAAGTACATCGCTTTCATTGAAGCCGGCGGTAGCAATCACATCTGTGAGCGCGGGCTCGCCTCTGGTGATGGTGCCGGTTTTGTCGAGTACAACGGCCTTGATGTCCTTAAGAGACTGAATGGCCTCGCCGGAGCGGATAAGCACACCTGATTCTGCGCCCAGTCCCGAGCCCACCATGATGGCAGTGGGAGTGGCGAGCCCCAAAGCACAGGGACAGGCTATCACCAGTACGGAAATTGCCGAAAGTGTACCCAGCATCAATGGTGAAAGTTCCGGGTTAACCCATGGCAGGAACTCGGCACCCCAGTAAAGAATCGGCCGAAGCGACTCGGCGAAAATTAGCCAGATTACAAAGCTAGCAAGGCTGATCATGATAACCGCCGGGACAAACTTTGCGGTCACTCTGTCGGCGAATTCCTGGATGGGTATTTTAGAGCCTTGTGCCTGTTCCACCAGTCGGACAACTTGTGACAAAAAGGTATCGGCACCTACCCGAGTGGCGCGAACTTGCAGCATGCCTTCCTTATTAATGGTGGCTCCAATCACTGCTTCGCCGGGTCCTTTCTCCACCGGCACGGACTCGCCCGTGGCGATGGATTCATCCAGATGACTATTACCTTCGACAATTTCGCCGTCGGTAGGTACCTTGCCGCCAGGCCTAACCACCATGATGTCTCCGACCTGAAGCTCCGCAACCGCTACTTCAACTTCATGTCCTTCCCGTAGCACGGAGGCGGTTTTAGCCCCCAGTTTTAGTAGTTTTTTGATCGCCTGTGATGCCCGCCCCTTGGCACGAGTTTCCAGGTAGCGGCCAAGCATATGGAAGGACATGATGGTGGCGGCCATTTCAATAAAAGATGTCATGGGGTAGATAAATCCCACAAGCCCGATCAGGTAGGGAGGCAGGCTTCCCAAGGAAATAAGGACATCCATGTTGGCGGTGCGATTGGTAAGAGAACGCCAGGATGAGCGGTGGGTTGCCCACCCGCCTTGCAGAAACACCACAGGAAAGCCAAGTAAAGCAACCCAAGTGAGATAATTAGGCACTGGCACCCAAAACATATGGACCATCATCAGTACCATTATCAAGGTGGTTGGGATGGCGGCGAACCATAAACGCCTCCAAGCCTGTTCAAGGTAACGCTCTTCAACCGCCGCGTCGGCCTCAGCATTTCCCTGCGAACGACTTTCACTGATGGCTGCTACATCGTATCCCGCTTGCTCAATAGCCTCTTTGATGTTTTTTGTGTTTACTTTTACCGGATCGAAACTAACCGTCACCTTATGATTGGCAATGTTAGTTGAAATATCATTAATGCCGGTAAGGCGCTTGATGGAGGTTGAGACTAGCCCAGCACAATGATCGCTGCCCATGCTAGGTACTGTGAAAAAGGATTCACTAGTTCCGCTAGACATTGATGATGACATACTATCTACATCGTAGCCGGCCTTTTCGATTGCGTCCCAAATATTCTTATCACTTAGCTGGTTTGGATCGAATTCCACAGTGATACGGTGATTAGCTATGTTAGTACTGATATTGATGATGCCTGATAGTCGATTAATAGAAGCCGTTATGAGGCCAGCACAGTGATTGCTGCCCATGCCGGACACCAAAAACTGTGTTGTTTCAACATCCGAAGTAGTTTCCGTAAGTGTAGATTTTGAGGGTTGTTCAGGTATGTCCATAGCTATCATCTAACTCCAATTTAGTATGCAAATAGTAAGAGGTTGTTGGGCAATTCAATCAGCTTAATTTGCCATCATCTGGGAATTTTCCAGACAGTTAACATCAAATTTCGGAAACTGAGTTCGAACATTCCAGCAAACTTGCATCGATATGTACCTCGTGTTTTATCAAAAACCTCGTCAGCATATATAGCTTGCGACTGGGTCAAATAACTTGCCTTACTATCCATTAATATAGTTCCACTTTATCTCATTGCAGAGATCTATCTCGCTAACTGATTTTGACGGCTAGGATCCCTAAGTTAGAGTTTTTAGCAGTAGATAAAAAACCAATACTACACCTATAATCATGATAGTTAGATGCCTCTTTCAATATCATTACGTTTAGATTACAAAATCGTAATCATAAATTTCATGAAGTTACGTATCATTGGAATTATTATAGATCTGTCTAGATAGCTTTAATGACAATGTGGGGCTGGAAACATGGATAATGATTTACAGGTCATTTTGTTATTAATTAAGACAATAAAGTATTATTGAAAAAATGCGCATAGTAAGTCTATTACTGCTTTGTTTTTCGTTGGCTTTCGCCAATGTTAGTTATGCGCAGAACCATGAAAAAAATTGCCCTATGGAGCAAGACGGCAGCATGAGTAATATGGATCATGCCAATATGCCAGACTGCTGTAATGATGCCGAGACTGCCGCTAAAACAGGTAAATCCTGTAAAGCAGATCAAAATTGCAGCATCTCTAATGTGGTTATCCTTTTTTCTGTTCCATCATGGAACTCCGTTTCCACTGATAGGCGTTTGGCCCGAGCGAGTATACCTTTTGTGCCTACCTTGGCGCCTACTGGCCTCTGGCGTCCGCCAACCTTAAGCTGATCCCATTTTTCCGTAGTGTTTCAAGCTGCGATTTATCTCCATGCTTGAAACATTTGCGTTGTATTTGCTGCAACGCCTTTGAGTTCATCGGATCCAGCTTATGTCAAACCTATTTATCAGAGCCATTGTGCTCAAAAGTTATTCGCCACCAATCTGGCGAATTCACTGGCTAGGCTTTATTGCATTATTGACTGCGAGTTTTGTAACCGCAGTCATGGCGCAACCACAAGTTTCATCTGAGCCACTAAGCCTTGAAAATGCATTACTGCTTGCTGAACAACGCTCTCACGCCTTGTTGGCGCAAGATGCTTCATCGCAAGCCTTCAAAGAGCTAGCCATTGAAGCCGGACAACTTCCCGATCCAATGCTGGAGTTATCTGTAAATAACCTGCCAGTCAATGGTCCCATGGCTTATAGCCTTACGGAAGATTTCATGACCTCTCGCAATATTGGCATTTCTCAGACATATACCCGTGAAGCCAAGCGTCATGCTCGTGCCAACGTGTTTGAACGTAAAGCAGATAAGGCGCAGATAACTAAAAAACTGACTCTTACTGAAATACGCCAAAATACTGCAATAGCCTGGTTTGATGTTTATTACCAGCAGCAAATGGTTAGGTTATTAACACGCGAGCAGCAAGAGGCAAGCTTACAAGTAGAGGCTGCTGAAGCTATTTATCGTGCAGGGACTGGCCCGCAGTCCGATATTTTTCTGGCCAAAACAACTGTGGCTGAAATCCAGGATCGTATTCATCAGGCTCAAGCACGTCTTGATAATGCCAAAACGACGCTGTCGCGTTGGGTCGGAGATATTAACAATATCTCTTTAGACGCCGCGCCTGACATCACTCAGTCTCCGCTCGACACTCAGCATTTATATCATCAGGTAAGTGAACATCCAGATATTGCTGTAATGAGGGCTGAGGAGGCGGTTGCAATGGCTGAAGCCAAAGTCGCACGTCAAGAGAAACAGTCTGATTGGACTTGGTCGGTAATGTATGGCGAACGAAGTTCAGGTTT